>ENA-OPRV01000564-OPRV01000564.1-human-gut-metagenome-genome-assembly--contig:-NODE-564-length-24765-cov-3.883327_pt1 | contig 24765 bp, 25 predicted proteins | sample MGYA00241896_ERZ501886 | MGnify/ENA primary metagenome ERZ501886 (study PRJEB25962, sample SAMEA2042452) | human gut metagenome | biome: human gut; feature: human-associated habitat; material: faeces... | reverse complement strand
GACAGCACGCGGTGATCACCGGAGTGGAACACCTTCATGGAGAGCAGCTGGACGCCTGTGAACTTCGCGGTGGGGCAGCACTGGTTTTAGCAGGACTTGCGGCAGAGGGTGAAAGCTTCGTGACGGGACAACATTTTATAGAACGCGGATATGAAAATATCTGCAGAGATTTCAGAGAATTAGGAGCACGTATTACCAGTGTATAGAGACCGAAGTACCGTTATCAGAAAAATAGTGATCATAAGCGCTTTGCTGCTAATACTGGGCGGAGGCATTTTCGCATTGCACTCCGTATATACAGTCCGTACTGTATATGTGGAGGGCAATGTGCATTATACAGAGGATGAGATCAAAGAGATCGTGATGTCGGGACCGCTGGGGAATAATTCCCTGTATCTGTCGCTGAAGTACCGTGACAGAGGAATTCAGGATGTTCCCTTTGTGGATGTCATGAATGTATCGATTCTGGCTCCGGATACCATTAAAATCACAGTGTATGAAAAGGCACTGGCAGGATACGTGAAATATCTGGATACTTATATGTATTTTGACAAGGATGGTTACGTGGTGGAGAGTTCCGGAATCCGGACCCAGGGAGTACCGCAGATCACAGGACTGACTTTTAATCATATCGTCCTGGGAGAACAGCTTCCGGTGGAGAATCCGGAAGTGTTTGCCGGGATCATGGACATGACAAAGCTTCTGAATAAATATCAGCTGACTGCGGACAAGATTTATTTTCATTCTTCCGGAGAGATCACCATCTACTTCGGACAGATCAAAGTAGCCATGGGCAGTGATAACAGCCATTTAGAGGACAAGCTGCAGCTGTTGCCGGGATTTTTGGAGCAACTGGAAGGGAAAAGCGGAACACTGCAGATGGAAAATTATGAGGAAGGAAAAGGGAAATTTACGTTCAAGCCGGATGCGTGAAACATTTGTGAAACATTTTGAAAAAATAGGTTGCTAAATTTGTAAAATGATTATATGATAGTCTATGTGAAGTTGAAAAAGGTTAAAAGGAGGAACTAACCTTGCTGGAGATTAAGACGAATGACGCGGATACAGCTGCCAAGATCATCGTAGTCGGTGTAGGCGGCGCGGGAAATAACGCTGTAAATAGAATGGTGGATGAGAAAATTACCGGAGTGGATTTTATCGGGGTGAATACCGATAAGCAGGCATTGCAGCTCTGCAAAGCTCCGAAACTGTTACAGATCGGTGAGAAGCTGACCAAGGGTCTTGGTGCGGGAGCCAAGCCTGAGATCGGTGAGAAAGCAGCCGAGGAGAGTGCAGAAGAGATTTCCGCAGCTCTGAAGGGTGCAGACATGGTATTCGTCACCTGTGGTATGGGCGGAGGTACCGGAACCGGAGCTGCTCCGGTAGTGGCCAAGCTTGCAAAGGATATGGGCATCTTAACCGTTGGTGTGGTAACGAAGCCTTTCCGTTTTGAAGCAAAAGCCCGTATGGTCAATGCATTAAACGGTATCGAGCGTATCAAGGAACACGTGGATACCCTGATCGTAATCCCCAATGATAAGCTTCTGGAGATCGTGGACAGACGTACCACCATGCCGGAAGCACTGAAGAAGGCGGATGAAGTACTGCAGCAGGCAGTACAGGGAATCACTGACCTGATCAATGTTCCCGCAGTTATCAATCTGGATTTCGCAGATGTACAGACGGTTATGAAGGACAAGGGTATTGCTCACATCGGTATCGGTGAGGGCAAGGGCGATGATAAGGCAATGGAAGCTGTGAAGATGGCAGTAGAGAGTCCCCTTCTGGAGACTACCATTTCCGGTGCAACCCATGTCATTATCAATATCTCCGGAGATATCACTCTGGCAGATGCATCCGATGCAGCAAGCTATGTACAGGAACTGGCAGGAGATGATGTCAATATCATCTTCGGCGCTATGTACGATGAGTCCAAGTCCGATAGCTGTACGATCACCGTGATCGCTACCGGTCTGGAAGATAAGGCCAACAGTGTGGTACAGAATCGTCTGGGCGGCGGTGTTGCTTTCAGACAGCCTGCTTCCCATATGACTCCCAGTTCTCTGAAGGGAATGAATATACAGTCTACCGCTCCTACGACATCCCAGGGACAGGGAGGACAGGCTCCGAGACCCATACAGCCGGTGCCCGGTATTCATAAGCCTACAGATATCAGAAGCTCTGTAGAAGAGAAATCTTTGAAGATTCCTGATTTCTTACAGAGAAAGTAATACTTAGCATTTGTTTTTATAATAACGGAATATAATAAGAGCCACGACACAGAATACTGTGTTGTGGCTTGTTTTGTGTGGAGATTTTAGGAAAGCATATTAGTCTGCCGTTCTCTTTTTCCTGTGTAAGGAGACAATCCTCTCCCCCAGTACAAAGAAGGCGCCGATGACACAGGGTAAAAGCATGGTGGCAAAACGGTAGAGAAGCACGGCAGACAGGGCTTTGGCCTCCGGCAGGAGACGCCGGAACAGCAATGTAAAGACAGCTTCTACGGATCCGATCCCCGCCGGGGTGGGGATGACACCCGCCAGCGACTGGCTGAGGGAGGTCAGAGCAAAACATTGCAGGAAAGAAAAAGGCAGATCGCCGGATCTATCTCCAGGAGAATTGCAGAATACCATCCAGGGAATGATATACCAGGTAGTGAATTTTAACAGATTGCACAGGAACAGGCGAAGGAGCAGCAGAGGGTTCTTTAACAGAGACCGGCTTTCCGCCTGCAGCAGGGCAAGCTTATGTCCGGCACCGGTGAGCTTTTCCTCCCAGGAGGGATGCTTTGCACGGAGGTGGTTGGCCAGCAGATTACAGGCAGTCTGCATCCAGGGTACGGTAGCGACAGCTAACAGAACTCCTGCAATCACACAGACACCTGCAAATCCCAGCAGAATATAACCCTGATAGTATGCAAACGAGGTGTGAATAAATCTGTAGGTTACCAAAAACAATAACAGACTATAGACTGCCATAGAGACCTTGTGGACGATATATTGGAAAAAGTACATGCCGGTGGCATTGGGAACCGGGATTCCGGCTTTATTCAGATAATAGATCCCGGCTATGCCGGAGCCACTGCCCAGAGTGGCCGTCTTATAGAAAGAGCAGTAGAAAGCATTGCAGAATCCCTTCCGGCGGGGATATTCCGGGTGTGTTTTATGCACAATCAGCCAGGTGATGTGCCCTTCACAGAGATGATAGACGACTACACTGAGGAACAGGACCAGGATGACCTGCGGGGAGACTTTGGAAAGCTCTGTGATCATATCTTCCATGGAATCCTTGAAGCTATAATACAGAATGCCCAGCAACAGGCAGACAAACAGTAATTTCAAAAGATATTTCAATATAGGGCTCAACACTTTACCCGAATCATGACGCATCATCGCTCCCTCCTTTATCATAGTCTCATTGTCTCTCTTTTTAGGGAGAAGGAAAAGAAACAAATCTGAGAAAACGTAGCCCTTTTCACGCTGAAGTTTATTCTTTTTTTAGAATAAGGTAACAGATTAAATATTGATTGTCCGGCACAAAATAGCTATGATTGATTTATTCCAACAGTTTTAGACCATCTTACAAGAATGAGGAAGGAATCCTATATGCAGGAAGTAAAACAACCTAATAAAAAACCGTTTATCTTTTACTATCTGATCGCGTTGGTGGCGATCATGCTGATCAACAGTCTTCTGGTACCGCAGATTGTACAGCGGGCAGTGAAGGAAGTGGATTACAACACTTTTATGCAGATGACTTATGATAAACAGATCGATGAGGTACAGGTCCAGGACAATCAGATTGTATTCACGGCAAAAGATGACAAGACCATCTACAAGACCGGTCTGATGGATGATCCGGACAGAACGCAGAGACTGTATGACAGCGGGGCAAAATTCTCCAGTGAGATCGTGGAGGAAGCATCGCCGGTTTTAAGCTTTCTGATCAGTTGGCTGCTGCCTTTGATCATCATTATTGGCTTCGGACAATTGATGTACCGTCAGATGGCGAAAAAGGCCGGCGGCGACTCCATGATGTTCGGCATGGGAGGCATGGGCAAGAGCAATGCGAAGGTCTATGTGAAGTCTTCCAATGGTATCAAGTTCACCGATGTGGCAGGAGAGGACGAGGCGAAAGAAAATCTGACAGAGATCGTGGAATACCTGCATGACCCCGACAAATACAAAGAGATCGGTGCTTCCATGCCGAAGGGCATCCTCTTAGTAGGCCCTCCCGGAACCGGTAAGACGATGTTAGCCAAGGCAGTAGCCGGAGAAGCCAATGTTCCCTTTTTCTCTATGTCAGGTTCGGAATTCGTGGAGATGTTCGTAGGTATGGGTGCCTCCAAGGTCAGAGACCTGTTCAGGCAGGCGAAGGAAAAGGCTCCCTGTATTGTATTTATCGATGAGATCGATGCTATCGGTAAAAAGCGTGACGGACAGGTGGGCGGTAACGATGAGAGAGAACAGACCCTGAACCAGCTGTTAACGGAGATGGATGGCTTTGAAGGCAACAACGGTGTCATCATTCTGGCGGCCACTAACCGTCCGGAGAGTCTGGATCCCGCACTGTTACGTCCCGGACGTTTTGACAGACGGGTGCCGGTAGAACTTCCCGACCTGAAAGGAAGAGAAGAAATCCTGAAAGTGCATGCCCGCAAGATCAAAGTCGCAGATAACGTAGACTTCAATAAAATCGCCCGTATGGCATCCGGCGCTTCCGGTGCAGAGCTTGCCAATATCGTCAATGAGTCAGCTCTCCGTGCAGTCAGAGACGGACGGAAGTTCGCAACCCAGGCAGACTTAGAAGAGAGTATTGAAGTAGTCATTGCCGGTTATCAGAAAAAGAATGCCATCCTTACAGATAAAGAGAAGCGGATCGTGGCATACCATGAGATCGGACACGCGCTGGTGGCAGCGAAGCAGACCAATTCCGCACCGGTGCAGAAGATCACCATTGTTCCCCGTACCTCCGGAGCACTGGGTTATACCATGCAGGTGGAAGAGGAAGGTAACCATTACCTCATGACCAAGGAAGAGATGGAGAATAAGATTGCTACCCTGACCGGTGGGCGGGCAGCGGAAGAGATCGCCTTCGGATCTGTGACCACCGGAGCTTCCAACGATATCGAACAGGCTACCAAGCTTGCCAGAGGCATGATCACCCGCTACGGTATGAGCAAAGATTTTGACATGGTAGCCATGGAGACTGTGACGAACCAGTATCTGGGTGGAGATTCCTCCCTGACCTGTTCCATGGAGACCCAGACTGCCATCGACAGAGAAGTTGTGGAACTGGTGAAGAAGCAGCATGAGAAGGCAGGGCAGATCCTGCTGGAAAATCGTGCGAAACTGGATGAACTGTCCCAGTATTTATATGAAAAAGAGACCATTACCGGAGAAGAATTTATGAAGATATTGAATTCCTAAATGGTTCCCGGAGAAGACGGAATCGGCGTTTGTGCCGGTTCCGTTTTTCGTTAAGAAAATCTTAATCATATGGTAAAGGCATCTTAACCCGTGCCTGCTGTTATCTTAAAAAAGAAACCGCTATACTTTTCCTGTAAGAAAAAGCTGTGGAACACACAGCAGAATGGGAGAAAGGCATAGGGATTAAGATGCAAAACAGAATTTATTGGAATAACAGTAACAATAACATGCAAAAAGGAATCGCACTGGCGACCTGTATGGCAATCGTCATGGGACTGTTCACCGGCTGCGGGAACAAGAATGATCTGCAGATCCAAACATCTTCGGAAGAAGCGCAGAAGGGATGTTATGTGGAGACGGAACTTTCGCTGCCGGAGGAATGGAAGGACAAGAGTATCAGTCAGATTTTCCGTTCGGATGACGAACTCCATTTTCTTGTGGCAGGAGGAGCAGAAGGTCAGGTCTCTTTAGAGGAATGGAAGCTGGGAGAAGGAGATACTCTGACGGAAGTGACGAAGGACTGGCTGAAGGCGTTTCCCGAGGGAAAGGATCTGGAGAACAGTGACAGTTTTACACTGTTGCAGGATGCGGAGGGGAATCAGTACCTGTACGGCAACTGTTACCGGGATGAGGAGAGCTCTTCCGCACATCTGTGGAAGGAAGCGGACGGTAATGCGCTGGATATTACACCACAGAAGTGGCTGGAGCCTATCGATATGGATGGCTATCGGTTCTATGATGCGCCGCAGTATGTGACACTGACAGAGGACGGATTGTTAGTGGGACTGTCTTATTTTTCCCTGGATGTTGTATTGGCACAGGACGGAAGCATGGTGAGCAGCCAGGAGAGCGACAGCCTGATCGATAGCGGAACTCTGGCGGATAATAAGTGGGTCAGCGCTGTGGGAGACACGTTGTATCTGGCACAGGCAGATGAACAGGGCTCTGTGAACGGATTGTTACAGATGCAGCTGGATGGAAATAACGGGGCAAAAGCTAAGGGAGTGATTCCCTTTTCCCAGGACAGCTATAGCTCTGCTTATTTCAGTGTACTGGAGGACGGCACAGTCTATGCGGCGGATGCAGATGGATTCTTCCACTGTGATGCTGGAGATACTAACTGGCAGAAGCTATTAGAAGGAATCGATACCAGCTTTTCCATGTCGGATCAGTGGTGCCGGGATATTGTGGCACTGTCGGACGGCAGTGTATACGCGTGGTTTGGAAGTGAGAGCGGGGATAAAATAATGATTTATAGATATGATCCCGATGCGGTGATAGAGGTGACCGAAGAACTGACGCTGTATACCGTAGAGGAGAGCTTCTTTTTACAGCAGGCTGCGGTGCAGTATCATAAGCAGCATCCGGAGATACTGATCCATGTGGATGCGGCAATCTCCATGACGGATAAATACAGCGGAAATGCGGATTATCAGCAGATCTATCAGGATCTGAACACTTCCCTGACCTCCGGCAACGGACCGGATCTCATGGTGATGGATCATCTGAAATTGGACACGTATGCCTCTAAGGGCTTGTTGTTGGATCTGCAGGAGATATTGCAGCCCATGGAAGAGGACGGAACCCTGCTTTCCAATATTACAACAGCGTATAAAGAGGCGGATGGAAGACGGTATGCGGTGCCGCTGCAATTCGGATTATTGTTAGCTGTCGGCAGGGATGTGCATCCGGAGGAAATGAGCAGCATGGATGCTATTGCAAAGGCGGTATCCGGAAAGACGGAGAGTTATATGGGAGACCGTACCTGCGGCGAACTGGTGGAAGCGTTCTATCCGTTGATCGTGGATGATATTTTACAGAACCGTCAGGTGAATCGTGATACCTTACGTGCCTGGCTGGAAGATTTGAAGAAGATTGCGGATAACTGCGGTATCCTGCCTTCCAGAAAAGAAGGCCGTGCAGCGAATATCTGGGATCTGGGATCTGATGTGAAGCTGGTACTTCAGGAGACCGACGGCTTTAATGAGGCAATGATGCCATATGCAGTGGCGGAGCTTTTGAATGCCAATGTGGTCTCCGTGGAAAATGCATTTTATCCGAAGATGGTCATTGGAATCAACAGCCGGAGCGAGCATGTGGAGACTGCAAAAGATTTCCTGCGTTTTGCTCTGTCCGAAGAATTACAGAGCGTGGATACCTATGAGGGATTTCCTGTCAATGCAAAAGCGTTGGAGACGCAGGCTGCAGCAGACCGCAGCATGGCGGAAGCCTATACCACCTATGATATCGACGGCAGCAGCGTGGAATTCGACATCAAATCTTACTCTGAGGAGACCGCGAACCATCTGATGGAGCTGTGCAGGGCAGCCACCCTGTGCCTTAAGGAAGACACTCAGATCGAGACTTCCCTGACCGAGAGCCTGCAGGCATACCTAAACGGGCAGGCGGGTGTGGAGGAAGCCATGGATGCTGTGGAAGGAAGCCTGAAGATGTATCTGGCAGAGTAGTGCTCCGCCTGGCATTCAATAGTCGATTTCTGTACGATTTTGTTGATAAAATCGTACGATTTGTGTATAATATAATTGAAAAGAGAAATTCTCTTTATGAGGCGATAAATAGTTATTCTTCAAGAAAGGTGATGATGATATGTCTATTACTGCAACTGAATTGAAAAGTAATCTTGGCAAATATCTTATGCTTGCAGAAACAGAGGATATTTATATTACTCGTAACGGAAAAGTTGTTGCAAAATTGTCTAATCCATATCAGGATAGAGTAGATGTTGCTAAATCATTGTTTGGCGTTCTTTCAAATGATATGACTCTGGAAGAAGCACGGGAAGAAAGGTTGAATACAATATGAGAGTTTTAGTTGATACTTGTGTTATCATCGATGCATTACAGTCTCGTGTTCCATTTTCAGAAGCAGCGCAAAAGCTCTTTATATATTCTGCAAATAAGCAATTTGAGGGTTATATTACAGCAAAGTCAGTTACAGATATCTATTATCTGACACACCGTTTAACACATAACGACGCAGAAACACGAAAGATTTTGAGCAAGCTTTTTACTTTATTTCATTTGTTGGATACCACTTCTTTAGATTGCCGGAAAGCAATATCTTCTGAAATTGGTGATTATGAAGATGCTATTATGGTGGAAACAGCAATTCGTTCAGAAATGGATTGTATAGTAACCAGAAATGTAAAAGATTATATGAAATCTTCTGTTAAGGTGTGTGAACCTTCTGCATTATTAAAGCTATTAGAGGAAGAAAACGAAACTGAATAAAAACAAAACTGAATAAAAACAAGAAGTGAATTGTTCAAAATGGATAATTTTTGATATGGATTGAAAAATAGCCTTATCCTGAACCGACCTCCTATCGTTAGACCTAAAATCTAACGATAGGAGGTCGGTTTTTTTATGGCTAAATATACACTTGTAAACGTCTGATAAAGTTACTATAATTTCAATTACAGAAAAAGGTGATGGAGAACTTACTTATGCAGATTTTTGTGGATGCGGATGCCTGTCCGGTGGTGGACATAGTGGAAAAAACAGCACGGAAGTATCAGATTCCGGTGACACTTCTGCGCGATACCAATCATATACTGACTTCCGGTTACAGCGAGGTAGTGGTCGTAGGAGCCGGGGCAGATGCAGTGGATTATAAGCTGATCAGTCTCTGCCGCAGGGGTGATATCGTGGTAACTCAGGACTATGGCGTGGCAGCCATGGCGCTGGGCAAGAGTGCCTACGCCATCCACCAGTCCGGTAAATGGTACACGGATGAGAACATCGACCAGATGCTCATGGAACGACATCTGAATAAAAAGGCAAGAAGAGCTTCTCATAAAAATCATTTAAAAGGTCCGAAGAAGCGGACAGAAGAGGATGACGAAAGATTTGCACAATCCTTTGAACGGATGGTAAAAGCAGCACTGGAGGAAGAGAAATGAGACTTTTTCCAAAGAGAACCGAAAAGAAGACTTACGACAGAAGCAATCAAAAACCTGTCATCAAAGCCAGCATCTGCAACGGTGAACAGGTGGCGGGATTCAAGGATATCCACACGGGAAAATTTGAAGAAGTCATGCTGATCCGCCGGGCGGAAGACCTTGAGACATTTAAGATAATGTATGGGATTGAGGGAGAGATTACAAAAGAATATTGATTTTAACAAAGCGAGGAATAGACTATGAAAAGAAAAATTATTTTAGCACTGATGACAATATGTATTTTATCTTTTGTTTCCTGCGGAAAACAGGAAACTACAGCTACGGCAGAATCCATCCCCACTGCCGTTGAATCTGCACAAGTCGAAACAACAGAAACAACCACGGAGACAATAGAAACCACTGAGGTAGTAGAGGATAACACAAGTGAAATAGAGACGGAAGCTGAAGCAACAGAGACAGAAGTAACCACAGAAGTAACCAACATAGAAGAAGCAGAGCCGCTTTCAGAACAGGATCTTGCATTTAGTTTCCTCGGATATGATACTTACAATGAATATGTAGAAGCAGGAAATGACGGAGTTGCATATATACTTGCGGACAATGCAAACATGATCGTATCAGGAGAGTTTACAGATCATGATAATGTCGTAGAAAGTACAGTAAGAGGTATTAAGCTTGGAGATAGCATAGACAAAGTATTTGAATTATACGGAAATACAGAATATCATTCTACAGATATTAAAGATATGCCATAATACTTCGTGAAGAGTTCAGTTGCCTTGAATTTATCATGAACAGGGACACGATCAACTGGATTCTGAAAAAAACTGAATACAGGAGGTCGAACATGGAGCATTTACCAAAGAAAATCCATCAAAACGGCATCAGCTACACGCTGGTGGGAGACTACTACATCCCCGATCTGAAGCTACCGGAGGAAAGCCGCCCCATTGGACGGTGGGGCCGGATGCACAAGGCGTTTCTACAAGAACACCGTCCCGGCCAGTATAATGCCCTGCTTCTGTCGGGAAAGCTCTGGACGTATCTTGCTGACCTGAACGAACAGGCCGCTGACCGGCTGGCGTGTATCGTCTCGCAGATGCAGAAGGCGGAGGCCGTCACCGAGGAACTGAAAGCCCGTGACCAGCTTGCATGGGTCGAGGCCATGAACAGCATCCGCAGCCGGGCAGAGGAAATCATCCTGTCTGAGATGATTTTTGTCTGAGGGAGGTGGGTGCATGATACTGGAAGAAATGTTTAACGGCAGATTTTATCCCTGTGAAACGGTAGTCGCTGATTCACCGAGGTTCAAGCAGGCAGTCAAGGCCAGTGCCGCCCTGATGGACACCTTATCGGAGCATCTGAGCAAAGAGGACTATACACTGGTTGAAGAACTGCGGGCGCAGGTGGCAATCGCTCAGTGTGAGGAAAACGAAAGCCACTTCAAATATGGCTTTTCGGCGGGACTGCTTGTCCAGCAGGAAGCCCATGAGCAGGTGTCGCAAAGGGAAAAAGAGTAATATCCCCCATTGTAGCCGTTCTCATTTTGAGTACGGCTACTTTAATCTCATGAAGTGGTGGTGGACAAAGTGGCCACTACCACTTTAGCATTGTGAAGTGGTGGGTATCAAAATGATACCCACCAGAAATCAGTCACTCGCTTTATCTGGATAAAGTGGTGGTTCCCATTTTGAGAACTACCAAAATTGCAGGAATTATTTCCGTTATTCTTTTGAAGTAGGTGTACCCAAATTGGGGACACCTACTTTAACGCGCGAAAGTAGTCGGGGTCATTTTGACTCCGACTAAAATCGAAACAACATCGACTTTTGGCTGTGCCCATTTTGGGCACAACCACCACAACAGAATACAGTTTCATAAAGGTCATTTGCCGATCAATCGGCGGATGGCCTTTTTTCTGCCTTTACAGCCGTCAACCGTGACAAACACGCCCGGTAGCTGTACCGCAAGTCACTCTGATTCTGCCGTGTCCAGACTTATACTTTTTATTGTCAGAAGCGAATATCGAGTGATGGGCTATGTCTACAAGACATACCGAACTGCGTCTGCAAGGGACTCTGGAACCGGCGTTTCTTCCCTTAAACTGGAAAATACAGACAGGGATATACATAAAGCCGATACCGGCAGACTTACTTCTGCTTGCGCCTAGCCTTACGGTTGGGCAGGATGGGGCTGGCCTTTCCTCGCATGTTGTTGGGATTTTTGAGAAGTTTGGACAGGCTCAGTATCCGCAAAAATGCCGAAAAATCCTCCGAGGAAATCTTCTCAAAGGGAATTTGCATTGCATCGCAAAATCCGTGGATGGTCATTTCCTCCTGGCTGCCCTGCTTGAGCGCCTGTTCAAATTTTTCCTTTACATCATCCAGCGCGGGCTGCGGGTCGGCGGTAGTCTTGTCCTTGCGGTGTGCTTCCCGGATGTCCCGGACGATGCTGTCCAGATCATCGTGTATGACGTGGCTGTAAAAATCGCTTTCCTGCACCTGCCCCAGTTCCAGCGTCCGCATATAGAGGTCATCTTCTCCGGGAGCATATTTGCTCATGACGGTCTGCCGGGTGGCCTCCAACACCAGATTCATCTGCTCCACCCGCATATTGGCAATCTGGTCGATGCAGATTTCCATATCCACCATCAGCCGCCGGAAGTTTGGGTGGGTAGCCAGTTCGCAGAGAAGCCGGTTGTTGATTTTGCCGCTGCTCAAAAGTTCCACCATATCATCACTCAGATGCAGAGATTGAAGTTCTGTGTTTGGGTGATTTTTATTTTCCGTCAGCCCCATCAGATAGTCGGTGGACACACCGTAAAAGTCCGCCAGCGTTGCAATCGCAAACGGGCTGATGTCCTTGTAGTCATCGGTTTCGTATTTTCCCAGCGCAGATTTAGACAGGCCGGTCTGCTCCGCCAGTTGTTCCAGCGTCAGGTGCTTGTCCACCACCCGCAGGTCTTTGAGCCGCTCCGGGATTGTCAGCTTTGCGTACATCCAAAGCCCCCTCTCTCGTTATCGTTTTTCAGTGATTACACCCATTATAGCACGATTCCATAAGCGTGGAAATATGCGGATTTCAAGCGTTTTTCCGACGTTTTGGATATACGGGAAAGGGCCTCTTTTTTCGGTAAACTGGTTCTTGCAGACAGGCACAGAACCTTGAAAATCGAATGACCGGCTGCAAGGGGTATGGCCTCCGGGGAAGTGACGCCAGGACAGAAATCGAGCGCACCAAAGAGGCCGATACGCCGGGAGAAATTCCGGGCAGGAGCGGCTTGCAGGCAGACCGGCGGACAGGAAACAAGTTTATCATGCGGGGCGTATGGCTCCGCAGCAAAGAAATGGAGGAAATCATTATGACACTGAGTATGAAAGAAAAGAAGATTCTCTACGCTTACGGCTGTCCCAGCCACCACAATACGGTGACACGGCTGAAATGGCTGACGGCCCTGACGGTTGACCCGGAGGCCAAACGCCGGATGCTGGGGCTGGCCCGGAAGGTGGAGACGGAGGTGGGCGAAAGCTGGTACGAGGATTTTTACCACCATCTGCGGATGGAGATGGACGAGTACCGCCGTCTCAAGCGCAGCCTGCGTGTGCTGAAATCTTACACTGATTATGAGGAGGATCTGTATGAGGAAGCTGTCTAAGTATGAGAAAGAAACTATCATCAACTGGAACGAGGCGGAGAACCTTGCCAGCATCTACACCTTCAACGCCAGCTTGAAGCGCAGGCTGGCTGATTTCAGCCGGAAGTACCCGCTGCTGTGCCGGTTGGAGCGCAGCACGCCGGAGGGCAGCGTGACCTATGTGCTGGACAAGTCCCGGCTGTCGATCCGGCTGGTGCCGCCGTACAGCGAGGAACGGAAAGCCGCCGCAAGGGAGTACGCAAAGGAGCATGGCTTTCAGGTGGTGGGAGCGGAAGAAAAAATCGCTTGAAATCGGGGCGATTACGGTCAAAATGCCGGGTCTGCACCCGCTGTTTTGACTGGCAATCCCCGCAGGCGTATTCCGTATCCACTCCCCGCCTATGGGCGCAAATGTGCGGATACGGAGCCGGTGAAACTGGCAAACGCCGCTCCTGCGGTGGAAGCCAGCTTCGCCGGTGCGGGAGTACAGAGGGCAGCCAGCCCTTTGTGCCGGGGTGCAGGGGCGGCAGCGCACTGCTGGGGTCAAGGGGCAACGCCCATTGGCGGGCGGCAGCCATTATCGGGTCAAGGACGAAGTGCCTTGGCGGGTTGAGGGCAGCCGCCCCATCGGGTCAAGGGTGAAACGCCTTGCCCAGGGAGAGTTGATGCCTGCGTCAACTCGTACTGGGTATTACCTGACGCAAAATTCGCAGGATTTGCGGCTTCGCTGCCCCTTCCCCGGCCCCAGAACATCTTCGCAGGAAGGAGGAAATCTTTTTGAAACTGACACGACACAATGGACGCTCCGGCAAGCATGGCACCTATAATCCCCGCCACAATGACCGCCGGTTCGATGTGGAGAACAGCGAACACATTGACGCAGAACGGGCAAGGCAGAATGTCTACTGGGACTGTTACCGGGGCTTTACCACCCATGAGTTCCGGGAGAACCCGGAGCAGCCGGATTTCAGCTTTGAGGAAATCGAGCGGATGTACTACTACGAGCATTACAGCGGCCATGTGGAGGCCCAGAACGCCCGGAATGAGAAAACCCGCCACATCGAGCGCAACCGCACCGTGGAGGACTTGCTGAAAAACAACAAGACCTGCCCGGAGGAAAGTATCTACCAGATCGGCACGATGGGAGAATCCGTCCCGCCGGACACGCTCTTTTCCATCGTCAATGAGTTTTATGAGGAATTTGAGCGCCGCTTCGGTTCCCATATCCACATCTTAGACTGGGCGCTCCATCTGGACGAGGGGACGCCCCACATCCATGAGCGGCACGTCTTTGACTGTGAGAACCGCTACGGGGAGCTGTGCCCCCAGCAGGAAAAGGCGCTGGAAGAACTGGGCATCCCTCTCCCCAACCCGGAGAAGCCCAAAGGCCGGAACAACAACCGCAAGCAGACCTTTGATGCGGTCTGCCGGACGATCCTGTTTGACATCGCCAGACGGCATGGGCTGCATCTGGATCAGGAGCCGTCCTACGGCGGGCGGGACTATCTGGAAAAACAGGATTATATCCTGATGAAGCAGAAGGAGCAGCTTGCGGCGCAGGAGCAGAAGCTGGAAGAACTGACGCTCAAAATCGAGGACGTGGAGACGCTGTTGGATGATGTTTCCGATGCGGCCTATGACAAGGCGGTGGAGGTCGTGACCGATACCGTCCGGCAGGAGACGCACAAGGAAGATATTCGTCTGGTGGAGGAATCGAAAAAATGGGTGCTTTCGCCGGAGCGCAAGGCTCCAAAGAAGGAGCGTGAGTACGCCGCTGCCCGTCTGGATGGGGTCATTAACAAGATTAAAAATGTCATGCAGACTGCTCTGGCAAAAATCCAGCGGACGCTGATGCAGCCGGAAGTCAAGCAGGCCGGGAAGGAGCAGGTCAAGAAGAAAGCCAAAGAATCCATTATGGATATGCTGGCAAAGGCAAAAATTGACGCTGACCGGGATAACCGGGAGCGTTGGGAACGGGAGGGGCGGATCGCCCCCACAAAGAAACAGGATATGGAGTTGTAAGGCATCTGATTTCCTGCGGAAACCGGGTGCCTTTTTCTCTGTCTGGAGGTGAGAAAATCGAATGTATTTGAAGCGGTGAAGCAGGCTGTCCCCACAAGGCAGGCTGCGGAATCTTACGGGGTACGGGTCGGCAGGAACGGGATGGCCTGCTGTCCCTTCCATGATGACAAACATCCCAGCATGAAGGTTGACCGCCGGTTCCACTGTTTCGGCTGTCAGGCGGACGGGGATGTGATTGATTTTGCCGCCCGTCTGTTCGGGCTGAACAAAAAAGAGGCGGCCTTGAAGCTGGCGGAGGATTTCTCGGTCAGCTTTGACGCCAAAGGCCATGACCCGCCCCGCAGGAGGCCGGTCAGACGGAAAATCAGCGAGGAACTGCGCTACCGGCAGGCGGAGCAGAAATGCTTCCGGGTACTGTGCGATTATCTGCATCTGCTGGAACGCTGGGAGAAGGAATATGCCCCGTATACGCCGGAGGAAGCATGGAACCCGCTGTTTGTGGAGGCCCTGCAAAAGAAACCATACACCGAATATCTGCTGGATATTCTTTTGTCCGGCAGTATGGAGGAACGGGCCTGCGTGGTCGCTGAGTATGGAAAAGAGGTGAGGAAGATTGAGCAGCGAATATCAGAGTTTACCGCCAGCCACCCGGCAGGCCGCTATGAGCGCAGCCGAAGCCTTAGCGCCGGAGCAGAGCGTTGACGAGGTGCGGGAAAGCCTGTCCGTCACGGAGAAAGGCCAGCCCGCCAACACCATCGGCAACTGCCGGACGGTGTTCTGCCATGACCCTCTCCTGCGTGGGGCGATCCGCCTGAACCTCCTGACTGACCGGGTGGACATCGTGCGGGATTTGGGCTGGCGCAGGAACACCAGCGCCCTGACAGATACGGATGTGAAGTATCTGCTTCTCTATTTTGAGCAGAACTACGGCCTGACCAGCGAGAAGAAAATGACGGCGGCGCTTTCCATCGTGGCGAATGAGAACTGCTACCATCCCATACAGGACGTGCTGAACGGCCTTGTATGGGACGGGACGCCCCGCATCCGCTCCTGTCTCCATCACTTCTTAGGTGCGGAGGTCAGCGACTATGTGGAGGAAATGTTAAAACACTTTCTGCTGGGCGCTATCCGGCGGGTGTTTTTCCCCGGCTCCAAATACGAGGAAATGCTCTGTCTGGTGGGCGGCCAGGGGGCTGGTAAGTCCAGCTTCTTCCGCCTGCTGGCGATCCGGGACGAGTGGTTCAGTGACGATCTGAAAAAGCTGGATGATGACAGGGTGTATTTGAAGCTGCAAGGCCACTGGATCATCGAGATGTCGGAAATGCTGGCCACCAGCAGCGCCAAAAGCATTGAGGAAATCCGCTCGTTTATCAGCCGCCAGAAGGAAACCTACCGCACACCCTATGAGGCCCAGCCCAAAGACCGGCTGCGGCAGTGCGTGTTCGGCGGTTCTTCCAACACGCTGGACTTCCTGCCCCTTGACCGGGCCGGGAACCGGCGCTTCCTTCCCATCATGATTTACCCGGAGAATGCGGAGGTTCACATTTTGGAGGACGAGGACGCTTCCAGAGCCTATCTGTTGCAGGTCTGGGCGGAGGCCATGACGGTTTACCGAAGCGGCCACTATTCCATGAAGTTCAGCAAGTCCATCCAGCGCCAGCTTGTGGAGGTGCAGAAGGATTTCATGCCGGAGGACACCGAGGCCGGGCAGATACAGGGATTTCTGGAACACTACACCGGCAGCATGGTCTGCTCCAAACAGCTTTTCAAGGAGGCGCTGGGCCACACTTATGACGAGCCGAAGCGGTGGCAGCTTCACAATATCAACGAGATCATGAATACGGTGGTGACGGGCTGGAAGCCGTTCTCGAATCCGAGAATGTTCGCCGGATACGGCAGGCAGAAGGGCTGGGAACGGGATGTTTCCGGCAACGAACTGCCCGGCAACGAAGATGAATTTGTGGAACTATCCGAGGAAGAATGCCGCCAGTTGGAGCTTCCGAAGGAGTGGATCGCCTGAAAATGGCGGTCCGTTGCCGGGATGGTTGCCGCTTGGTTGCCGGGTTCGTTGCCGGGGATTTCCCTGTCTGGATACGGGAAAAGCCAGTAAATAAGGGATATTTTAATCATTATCTTTATCTTCGGCAACGAAAGCAACGAGATTTTTCAAGAAAATTCACAAAGTAAGATTTACAGGCCGGACGGTAGTTTACAGGTTTTTAGAGGTTCGTTGCCGGACTTCGTTGCCGGTGCTGCCGTCCGGCCTGTCTCTCTATGGAGGTAGCCTATGGAAAAAAGCAAAAATCAGAAGAATAAAGTCCGTTTTGTGGTGGTGCGGGAGTTCTCCGGGGAGAAGTCCATGCGGGAAGCCTTTGAGCAGCTCATTGAGCGCCAGACCTGCGAACACTTCGAGGAATGGCGGCATCAGCGGGAAATGGCAGAAAAAGCTGCGTAAAAACGGTTGATTCAGGAACAGGGACATGGTACTATAATGGTATCGTGTCCCTGTTCATAGAAGGAGAACGCTATGAGCAGGAAAAAACAAGTCTATGAGAAAATCACCGCTCTCTACTGCCGCATCTCTCTGGATGACGGCGGCGACAATGAGAGTATGAGCATCAGCAACCAGAAACTTATGCTTCGGGACTTCGCAGAAAAGCATGGGATGTTCCAGTATGAGTATTATGTGGATGACGGCTACACGGGCCGCAATTTCAACCGTCCCTCGTTCCAGCGCATGATCGCTGACATTGAGGCGGGAAAAGTCGGCTGCGTGGTCACGAAAGACCTATCGAGGCTTGGTAGGAATTATATCGAAGTCGGCAGCTATATCGAAATCTTTTTCCCCAAACACAATGTACGCTATATCGCCGTCACGGACGGCGTGGACAGCCTGACCCGTCAGGAGATGGACATCACACCCTTTAAGAATATCCTGAACGATATGTACAGCCGGGATATTTCCAAGAAGGTGCTGGCGGGCATCACTACCCGCTCCCGGCAGGGAAAGTTCTGCGGCGGGACGCCGCCGTTTGGTCTGATGCGTGACCCGGAGGACAAAGGGCATCTTATCCTTGACCCGGAGACAGCGCCGATCATCCGCAAAATCTATGACTATGCCCTTGACGGGCTGGGCTGCATGAGGATTTCCAAACGGCTGATGGAAGAAAAAATCCCCATCACCCGTGTCAAGGCCAACACGGAGTTTGACGCCAACTATTATTCCTGGGGAGGGGCGAGAATCAGCCATATCCTGCGGAATCCCTTCTATAAAGGCGCACATCTGGTCTTTCGGACGCACCAGAAGGGCATCCGCTCCAACACCTATGATATTATCCCCCGTGACCAGTGGGAAGTGATCGAGGGCTGCCACGAGGCCATTGTGACGCCGGAGGAATGGCAACAGGTGCAGGAACTGATTGACCGCAGACCGACCATTCAGGGAAATTCCTGCCCCTTTTATAATCTGTTCCACGGGCTGGTCTACTGCGCCACCTGCGGGAAGTCCATGCAGGTGCGGTATGAGAAGGTCGGGAGAACCGGGAAGAACCGCTTCACCGGCGAGATGCGGGAGCCGATCGACAAGGCGTATTATATCTGTCAGACCTACAACCGCATGGGCTGCAAGGTCTGCTCCAGCCACAAGATCGAGGCCAGGGATTTGTACAATCTGGTGCTGAAGGATATACAGGAACTGGCGGCGCAGGCCATGAAGGACGCCGATGCGTTTTACCAGCGGCTCAGCAGCCGGATGGAGCGCCGGTATCTGGTGGACGCTTCCCAGACAGAGAAGGAACGGAAACGGCTGGAAGCCCGGAATCAGGAAATTGACGGGATGTTTTTAAGCCTGTACACCGATAAGGCCAAAGGCGTCCTGACTGAACAGCGGTTTATGAAGCTGACGGCGGCGCTGGAACAGGAACAGGAAGCCAACCAGAAACGCCTGCACGATCTGGCATTGATGCAGAGCCGGGCGGACGCACAGGAAAGCGAAGTCCGCACCTTTATCAAGGAAATCCGGCGCTATGCCGCCATTGAGGAACTGGACGAGGCGGTACTGAACCGGCTTATCAGCAAAATCCTGATTGGCGAGGTCAAAAAGGTGGACGGCCAGAAGGTGCAGGAAGTCAAGATCGTGTATAACTTTGTCGGGGAAATCCCGGAGATTGCAGCGTAAATAGTTTGCCCCATCTCTCACAACCATTGAGGGATGGGGCTTTTATTTTGCCGTCGTCCGGCAGCATTATATTGATTGGGTTTACTCCATCCGCAACCGTTCCACTACGGTGCGTTTTGCCATCTCACGGCCGGTGATAACAGGAATACCAGCCCCAAGCAAGGCAAAGAGAGGGATGATGAACAGGAAGGGCGTGAGGTTCAGATGGTAGGTAAAAAACCAGAATAGTCCTTCCACCGCCTGGAAGGCAATCGGGCCCAACGTCAGCGTCAAAATCAGAGCCAGCCCTGCCGCCCCCAGAGCGTACAGCAATCCTTCCCAGATCAGCATAGCGCGCAGTTGCCGTCCGGTCATGCCCACGGCCTGGAGCACCGCCAGTTCCCTCTGACGTGCAATGATGCCAGTCAGGATGGCATTGAAGAAGTTCAGCACACCGACCAACCCAACGATGAAACTGAGCGCACCGCCCAGCAGCAGGAACATGGAGCGCATACTCTCAAATTCCCCAGCATAGGTGGCCTTGCTCTCGTAGTCCAGCTCCGGGTTGACGTTCTCAGTGTAATCCGCCAGGAAGGACTCCATGGCGGCGTTGGTCTCGTCGGTGGTGTCGAAGGCGTAGTACATCACATCCGACGTGCCGGTGTCCTGGACAAAGGTCTCGTCGTTCAGGATGAACTCATCGCTACCATAGTAGCGGTAGCTGAGGGCGGAGGGCACCGTCACCAGGGCCGCCACGGTGTAGTCAACGTCCCGGTACTTCACCGGCCGCTCCACCCAGTTGGCCCCGTCCGGCACATCCTCCAGGGAAGCCCAGACCTCGCCGGTGTCTGGGTCGTAATACTCGCTCTCCTCCACATAGCGGAGGGTGACGGTGTCCCCCAACCGGGCCCAGTGGGAGGCCATGTCTGCGTTTCCATAATCGTCCTCTGAGTATACGGCGGCGATAGCCCGGCTGCCCGGCTCGTAGAGGGCGGACAAATCTCCCTCCAGCACCGTCAGGTGGTCCAGGGCAAAATCGCTCATACCGGAGATCTGAACCCCGTCGGCCAGCAGGCCCGCCTCGTTCTTATCAGTCAGGCGTATCAGGTTGTCCATCTCCTCCGGGGTGTAGAAGTTCTGCTTGTTCTGCCGGAACCAGTCTTCGGTGACGTACTCCAGCACAGGAGAGGTCTGGCCGTACACCACGCCGCTGTCGGTGATGCCGCCCTGGGCGTCGATGTCATCAATGACGGACTGGGGCACGGCCTGTTCCGCACTGAACAGGGTGCTGGTCTGGAATTTTCCAGCATTGGCCACAATGAAATCGCTGGCGGTGAAATTGGACACATACTTGTCCATATCAAAGCCACCGGCAAAGTTCACCGTCACAGTAAGCAGCACCACCGCCAGTGACAGCGACAGCACCGTCACCACGGTCTTTCCCTTGCTGCGGCCCAGGTTGGCCCAGGCCATCGTGAAGGGACTGACCTTTCGGGCCTTCCGGCCCTTAACACGGGTCTTTTCGCTGCTGCCTTCGGTGTAGCGCACTGCCTCCACCGGGGAGACCCTGGCCGCCATCCGTCCCGGCTTCCGGCAGGAGATCAGCACCGTCAGCAGTGCGAAGGCCGCGGAAACGACAAAGATCCAGGGGCTTACAGAGGTCATTGGCATAATCCCGTTGAGCCGGGCCACAATCACCGGGGTTAGCTGCCCGCCGATCAGCCAGCCGATCACCAGCCCGATGGGGATACCAACAGCAGAGAGGGTCAGGGCTTGCAGACGGATGATCCGCCGCAGTTGCCGGGGGGTGGTGCCGATGGTTTTCAGAAGGCCATAGAACCGGATATCCCCGGCCACCGAGATCTGGAACACATTGTAGATGATGAGATACCCGGTGAAAACGATAAGCAGGATTACCCCGGCAATGGCCATGACCGTCATGGGGTCCACAATGTCGGACATCCGGGCCCCGGTGTAGCCCCAGTTGACGCCGGTATCAATGTAATTGTCCCCAGCGGTCTCGCTCTGGTAGCCGTGGTTTTCCAAAATTTGGTTCAAATCCCGCTCGATATGTCGGGAGTCGCTTTTCAGCATCACGTCCAAATTCCACCGGCCTGTCATGCCGTCATCAGGGCTGTCAGGATCTACGCCCACTTCCGCCAGGATTTCGTTCACCCGGCTTTCGGGAATCAGGACATGGTTCGCCACAATGGCCTCATCGTATTCCCACCAGCCACAGAGGGTGAAGGTTTGAGTGGTTTCGTGTCCATCTACGTCAAAAGTGAGGGTAAACTCGGCCCCGATCTCCGGCTTTATGCCCAGCAGTTCCAGTACATGGGTGTCGGTAGCAGCCTGGTCGGTGCCCTCCTGCGGCAAAGAGCCTTCCACCGGGTCACAGTACATCCAGTGGGCCTCGTTGGCGTCGGCAAAGCTCACCTCCACATGAGCTTTATTGAAAGGCGCCTCCCTAGGCATACCCAGGTATCTCCGTTCGCCCCACTGGCCGATGAGAGGATCATCCTTCAGTTCATCAAACTGCGCCTGGGTCATGTACTTAAATCCGCCGTGGGAGAAGCCGCCCACCTGTCGAAAATTGGATTGCTGAAACCCATCGTTGATGGACAAGGCGATGGTGAATAGAGAAGTAAACAGCATCGTTGTCAGGGCGATAGCCACAATGGCAATCAGATTGCGCGTGCGGCTTGCCAGCAGGCTTTTCCACGCCAAATGGCGAACACATTTTCGATTTGAAACTTTCATGGCTCTCCCCCCTTACTGTGTCACAATCCGCCCATCCTCAATGCGGACAATTCGGTCAGAGAGTTGGGCAATTTCTTCGTTGTGTGTAATCATGACCATCGTTTGGGAAAATTTCCGGCCCGTCACCTTCATCAGGCTCAGTACATCTTGGCTGGTACGGCTGTCCAAGTTTCCGGTCGGTTCGTCGGCCAGGAGAATGGCCGGTTTGGTCGCCAAGGCACGGGCGATAGCCACCCGCTGCTGCTGGCCGCCGGAAAGCTGCCCCGGCAGGCTGTTCAACTTCTTTTCCAGCCCCAAGGCGGTGACTACCTCACCTACATAGCGCTCATCTACTTTACCACCATCCAACTGGATGGGCAAAACGATGTTTTCCCGCACCGTCAGCACCGGCACCAGGTTAAAACTTTGAAATACAAAACCAATTTTTCGGCGGCGAAAAATTGTGAGTGCCTCATCCTTCAGGGAGAAGATGTTCTTCCCGTCCACGGTGACGGAGCCGGAAGTGGGCCGGTCCAGGCCCCCCAGCATGTGGAGCAGGGTGGACTTGCCGGAGCCGCTGGTGCCCACGATGGCTACGAACTCCCCGTCCTCCACGCTGAGATTGACACCATCCAGTGCTTTTACCTGCGTATCTCCTTTTCCGTAATATTTCTTTAAGTTTTTGGTTTCTAAAATCGTCATCTTGTATACCTCCACAAAAAAGTCTGCATTGCCTTTTGACAATACAGACTTTACCACATAATTCTTTCCTGAGCCTTTCTCAAATCTAACAGAGTTGAAAGATTTCCTGTTCTTCATATCCGATTCAACGCACGAGGCAAATACAGTGAGAAAGTGCTTCCGTTTCCTGGTTTGGAGGATACTTTGATATAACCGCCCTGAAGGGACAGAATTTCCCGTGCCAGGTAAAGTCCCAGGCCAAGCCCCTCCGCCGAGTGCGTTAACGTACCACGATAGAAGCGGTTAAAAATCCCGCCCTGTTCTTCTTCTGGAATACCGGGGCCCGTATCCGTCACGTCCACCCGGCAAAAGGTTTCGAGCATCTGTGCAGATACGGTAACCCTTCCGCCAGCGGGTGTGTACTTTACCGCGTTGTTTACAACATTGCCAAGGGCTTCGCTTGTCCAGCGCGGGTCAAAGGAGGCGTCGCCTACAAACGGAAGGTTCTGCAAGGTGATTTTCTTTTTTTCCGCCGCAGGTCTTTCCTGTTCGACAGTCGCCTCTAATAAAGGAGCCACAGGACCCAGTGTGGGAGTTGGAACCACAATACCTGTTTCCAATCTCGAAGCCTTAACCAGAGTCTGAATCAGAAATGACAGTTTCTCCCCCTGTGTTAGCAGCGCCTGGACTTGTTCCCGCTGACGCGGCGACAGATCGCTTTCCGTCAAAAGCGAAGCGTATACAAGTAAATTTGCGATGGGTGTGCGCGTCTGATGGGAAATATCGGAGATCAGTGTTTTCACCGCTTCCTGTTCGGTTTTCATCGTTTTTTGCGTATGAGCAGAGCCGCGCAGGAAGCGAGCAAATTTTGTCTCCAGCGCAGACAGTTCTGTTTCATCAAAATGTTCCTCGGTAAAACCACTGGAAATAGACTGTTCCAACATATTATCCAGCCGCTGAACGGTTCTGCGCCGGGCCGTCCACTGCCAGAGCCCAAATAGAAGCCCAATGACAGCGAAAGCCAGCAACACCCAGGTCAAAGCTGTCATTTGCTTACCTCCCAAGTGTAACCAACCCCGTACACAGTTCTGATCGGGGCATTCCCGAGCTTCCCGCGCAGGCGCCGCACCGCCACAGATAAGGCATTTTCATCCACAAACTCGCCGCCGTCCCACACCTTTTCAAGCAGCAATTCTCTTGGTAACGTGCGGCCCCGGTTCTCCACCAGCAGGCGCAACAGGCGCTGTTCTGTCTTGGAAAGGTCGATGATTGTCCCTTCTTTGGAAAACTCCATCCGTGTGAAGTCGAGGATGAAACCGTTCAATTCGATCCGTTCCTGCTTTACCGGGACAGAGCGCCGCAGTTGGGCATTTACTCTGGCCCGGAGCACTGCCAAGGAGAAAGGCTTGGTAATATAATCATCTGCCCCAGCTTCCAGACCGGTAACTTCATCCAGTTCCAAATCATTAGCCGTAAGCAAAATAGCAGGTGTGGAGGTGCCATTCTGTCGCAGTGTTCGCAACAGTTCCAGCCCACTGCCGTCTGGCAGGTTAATATCCAAAATCAATAAATCAAAAACTACGCCCTGCAAAATCTTGATTGCCTGGAGACGTGTGCTGCAATGTGTGACGGTACAGTTTGGTGTTTCAAGTGCCATACAAATACCACGCCCCAGCGCTTCATCGTCTTCTAAAAGCAAAATTCGACTCACTTCTGTGCTCTCCCTTCCTTTGTTCTGCCATCGACCGGCTTTACAGCATCTTTAGGAAGCAGCCAAACACCGGCCATTTTCACAGCGCCGGGAATACGCCCCTCGACGCAGTAATAGTTGACTTGACGGGACGAAACGCCCCATTTTTCGCTTGCCTCTTTGAGTGTCATGTAGTCCATGCTCATACCTCCGACAATTTCTTTCATTATATTTCATTAGCTCGAAGAACGCAAGGCAGGAAATGTGAATAGATGTTGAATACGCTGCTATCGAAGAAGGATTTCTTTGATAGCTTTTTTTAATTCATCACTTGACATTGTGGCAAAGAGCTGATGAGCCGTGACGAGCTGGCGGTGCTGGACGGCGGCAAGTGCATTTTGCAGTTGCGGGGTGTGCGTCCGTTTTTGAGCGACAAGTACGACCTGACCCAGCACCCCAACTACAAGCTGACCTCGGACTACGACCCCAAAA
>ENA-OPRV01000563-OPRV01000563.1-human-gut-metagenome-genome-assembly--contig:-NODE-563-length-24792-cov-5.971743_pt1 | contig 24792 bp, 23 predicted proteins | sample MGYA00241896_ERZ501886 | MGnify/ENA primary metagenome ERZ501886 (study PRJEB25962, sample SAMEA2042452) | human gut metagenome | biome: human gut; feature: human-associated habitat; material: faeces... | reverse complement strand
ATCAAGGTTTTAAAAGAATTTTAGAACAATAAAATGGGTAGTTTTTGACACTACCACAATTTTTAAGGAGGAAAGAAAATGAAGTTATTAGAACTCTTGAAGAAAAGAGAGCAGGAATTAAGAGAAAAGATCAAGGCATCAAATGATGCAGCAGAAATCCGCTCCATGGGCGATGAACTGAATGCCACCATGGAAGAAATCAGAGCATTGGAAGAGAAATTGAAGGACCAGCAGCAGAGAGATCAGCAGGGAGAACCTGAGCCACAGCAGAGAACAGAGGTTCCGGACATCCCAGACAATGCACAGTTCAGAAATGGATTTGTGGCATCCTTCAATCAGACACCGCAGAGAAGAAATGAAGACCCTACAGACACAATTGAATACCGCACAGCATTTATGAATTATGTTTGTAGAAACGTGCCGATTCCGGCGGAGCTGCGTGAAAATCAGGTGACAACCACAACGGATGCATCTGCTGTTATCCCAAAGACAATTTTAAATGAAATCGTGAAGAAATTGTCCACATTTGGAAATATTTACGCAAAAGTAAGAAAGCTCAATGTTAAGGGTGGAGTTTCAATCCCAGTCCTGACATTAAAACCGGAAGCTAAGTGGATTGATGAAACAACCGCAAGTGATACGCAGAAGATTAAAGCGGATGAAAAGATAACCTTCTCCTACTTTGGAGTAGAATGCAAGATTGCGCAGTCCCTGCTTGAAAATATCACCACACTGGACATCTTCCAGGAACAGTTTGTTGAACTGGCTACAGAGGCAATTGTAAAAGCGATTGAAATTGCTATCTTCAACGGTGATGGAACAACACAGCCGACAGGTATCTTGAAAGATACCAGAGTACCTTCCACAAACGTAATCACCATGACACCGGAAGAGTTCGCATCCTGGGATGGATGGCATAAAAAGGTAAAGGCAAAGATGAAAAAAGCCTACAGAAATGGTGAATTTATCATGGCACAGGGCACCTTTGACGGTCACATCGATGGAATGACCGATAAAAACGGTCAGCCAATCGGAAGAATTAACTACGGCTTGAACGGAGAGGAAAACTACCGCTTCATGGGAAAAACTGTTGAGACCGTGGAAGACGAATGCATTGCATCCTGGGATGATGCAAGTGTAGGAGATGTAGTTGCGGTATTTGTAAAATTGTCAGACTACGGCATTAATACGAATATGCAGATGACTACCGTTAAGTGGGTGGATCATGATACAAATGAAATCAAGAATAAATGCATCATGATTCTTGATGGAAAACTCATCGACCCGAACGGAGTCCTCATCATTAAAAAAGGTGAATCCACAGTAAGTGCGTAAGGGGCAGTGACATATGGATGATGTCTTAAAAAAAGTCAAGGATACGCTCGGAATCACGGGTGATTATCAGGATAACACCTTACGATGCTACATTGAAGAGGTGCAGGAGTACATGAAGGATGCAGGTATCTCGGAAGAAGTGGTGAACGATAAAGCATCCTTCGGAGTAATCGCAAGAGGTGTATGTGACCTTTGGACATACGGACCGGGCAACCTGTCAAACTACTTCATGCAGCGGGTTATTCAGCTTTGTTATAAGGGGGAAAAGTAAATGTATCACCAGACAGAGCCATTTAATCATCGCTTAATATTGTGCACACCGACCACCAGAAAGGTGGTTGGTGTGGTGCAGAAAGAATTTAAGGAAGCCGGAGAGATTTTCTGTAACTTCAGAACGTTTGGTGGGACAGAGACCACAGTGAACGGAGTGTTTACGGTGGTGGATACGGCAGATGTGACAACCTGGTACCGGCCGGATATCACGGCAGGGTGTCAATTTAAGGATGGAACAGATGTCTATGAGGTGCTTGGCACACCGGAGGATATTGAAAAGCGGCATCAGTACATGAAGTTTAAAATCAGGAGGATTGCAGGCGGTGCGTAACAAGGTAGGGCTTCAATTCGAAGGGTGGCAGGAGATGATTGCCAACCTGGACAAACTGGGCGGCTCAGATGCCATGAAAAAGGGCGTGGAAGCCGGGCTTACTGCTTCGAAAGAGGCGGTAAATGAGAAACTTGAAAAAGCTATTGAAAAGAGCAATTTGCCAGCGCACGGACGCTTTTCGACTGGAGAAACAAAGAAGTCTCTCGACAAGGAGATGAAGGTTGACTGGGAAGGTGGGACTGGGAGCATTAAGGTAGGCTTCGACTTCTCAAAATCCGGACTGGTCAGCATTTTCTTAATGTATGGCACACCGAGCATGAAGCCGGTTAAGGGATTGAAAGCTGCCGTTTATGGCACAAAGACACAGAAAGAAATAGGAGAGCTTCAGGAAGCTGAAATCTCAAAGGTTATTAAAAAAATCATGGAGGGTTAACATGGAGAAAAAGCTGGTTGAAATCATGGAGAAGACAGGATATCCGGTTTATTTGCAGGGGAGTTTACTTCCGGAAGAACCGTATCCGGAGAGCTTCTTCACATACTGGAATGACACATCAGACGGAGACAGCTTTTATGATGATGACGAGAGAAGCATTGTCTGGGAGTTCAGCGTGAACTTTTACTCCACGGATCCTTTACTGATTCAGACACAGCTTGACGCTGTGAAAGACCTCTTGAAGAAAGAGGGATTTGTGGTGAGCGGAAAAGGACATTCGCTCGCCAGTGACAAGAAGACACACACAGGAAGAGGCCTTGATGTCTCTTATAAGGAGGTTTAAAAAATGAAATACACAGAATACCGTGGAGTCAAGAGCCTGGTTGCAGCAGAAGTGACCAAGGATGAAGCTGGAGAGCTGACATTTGGCACACCATTTCAGGTTGCCGGTGTAGCAGAATTGAGCAAAGATACTGAGACAGGCTCAGACACACATTATTATGATAATATCCCGGCAATCGTAATCGATTCGACCGGAGCAGACACCGTAAAAATTAATGCATCCGCACTGGATTTGGATGTCTTAGCAAAATTAACCGGTCAGTACTATGACGAGACAACCGGAATGCTGGTGGAAGGAGAAAGAGAAAGTAAATACTATGCAATTGGTTATGTCACTGAAAAGACAGACGGCTCGGTGATTTTTGTATGGAGATTAAAAGGAAAATTTGCAGTTCCATCCAGTACTCATAAGACAAAGGACAGTGGTACAGATGCAAGCGGTCAGGAGCTGACCTATACCGGAATCAACACCACTCACGTCTTCGAAAAGACCGGAAAGACTGCAAAAGCAGTTGTCGTAAAGGCAGAAACCGTAAAACAGACAGAAGCGAAGTTCTTCGAAACAGTTCAGACACCGGACAGCGTTACGGTTGCAGCGTAAAAATAGACGGGGACACCGAAAAGGTGTCCCTGTTTTTGAAAGGAGAAAAAACATGGAATTCAAATTGACAGTATATAAAGATGAATCACTTCAGGAAGTGAAGCGGATTGCAGAAGCGGACAGCTTGAAAATCCCATACCGCACTTCCCTTAATTTAATAAATATGCTCGCTTCAATTGATGGAGAAGAGGGAGAGGATGTGCTGGGGGCCATCAGAAGCACACCGGAATGCCTGAATAAGATTCTTAAAGCAACCTTTGGACTGACAGAAACAGAACTGGATGGCATTAATGCAGCGGAGCTGATTGATGTTGTAAAAGGATTAATGGCATGGTGTATTGCTCAGCTCCGGGGGATGCACAAGCCAAAAAAACAGTAAGCGGTGGTGTGAAGCTCACATTACCGCAGGCATTTGCAGAGCTGAACCTGTCATTGTGCGGACAGTACAAAGGGATGAATCCGATTGAATTACTGGACTATCCGGCAGAGGACGTTTTTCAGCTTATTAACGACATGATAGACCACAATGACCGGGCAGAAGAAGAAAAGGCGGTAGAAAAAGAAGTCCGTGTACCTGCCGGGGACAATTGGTTTTAGGAGGCAAAAATGGCAAGAAAACAGAATGAAACGACGACGAAGTTCAAGGTTGATATATCTGAATTAAAGGCAGCCATGCAGGAAGCCAAGCGGCAGATTACGCTTGTAAATTCTGAATTCAAAGCAACCAGTTCCGGAATGAATGACTGGAAAAGCAGTACAGATGGTGTCAGCGCAAAGATTAACTCATTGAACAAAGTTTTGGAGCAGCAGGAGACCATTCTGAAAGCTGAAAAAGAACAGCTTGCACTTACTGAGAAAGAATACGGAGAAAATTCCGTAGCAGCAGAGAATTTAAGAATTAAAATAAATAATCAGCAGGCAACCGTGAACCGTACCAAGAAAGAAATTGCCGATTATGAAAATCAGCTTGAGACACTTCGAACAGCAGAAGAAAATGCCGGAGATAGTGCGCAGGCAGCAGGCAAAGGGTTACAGGATAGCGGAAAAGAAGCAAAGTCAGCGGGTGAAAAGGCAGAGGGAAGTGCAGAAGGCTTCACGGTGCTGAAAGGAACTCTGTCGGAGCTGGCAACAGATGTCATTAGAAACTTAATTGAAGAATTTAAAGAACTGATGACAGAAACGGAAAGCGCATACAATAAGTTCCAGGCACAGACTGGAGCAAGTACAGAAGAAATGAAGGCATTCAAGGCTGAAATGGATGACCTGTATAATAATGCATATGGAGAAAGCCTGGAAGATATAGGAGACAAAATGGCCTATGTCAAACAGACAACGGGGGAAGTAGATCCAAGCAAAATTAGAGAATTAACAGAAAATGCCATAGCATTGGAAGATACTTTTGGCTCTGATTTCAACGAGACAATCCGAGGAGTTAGCAATTTAATGAAACACTTTGGCCTTGATGCACAGACAGCCTTCGATTTGTTCGCAAAAGGAAGTCAGAATGGGCTTGACTACACAAGTGAGCTTGGAGACAACGTTGCAGAGTACGGCGGAAACTTTGAGCAGGCAGGATATTCCGCCCAGGAGTATTTTCAGCTGCTGGAAAATGGAACAAAGGGCGGAGCTTATAACCTCGATAAAGTGAATGATTCTATTAATGAGATAAAGAACAGACTTGGTGACGGAACAATCGGAGATAACCTTGACTTATTCAGCGATAAGACAAAATATGCATTCAAGAGTTGGTCAGAAGGAAAGGGCACCATGAAGGATGTCATAAATTCTATCGTGAGTGACATCACAAAGTGCACCGACGAGCAGGAAGCATTAAACATGGCAGCTACAGCATTTGGAACAATGGGTGAGGATGCAAACCTTGAAGTGGTGAAGTCTCTGACTACGCTTGGAACGTCATACAATGACGTGAAAGGCACCATGGAAGACCTGAAGGAAATCCGATATGACGACGTGGGAACCAGGTTCAAGGAATTGGGAAGAACTTTAAAAACAGAAATGCTCATTCCGATGGCGGAGAAAGCAATCCCATATTTTGAAAAATTTGGAGATTATGCCATTAAAAATACAGATGATGTGATACGGATCCTGAAAATCCTTGGAATTACTCTTGGCACGGTATTTGTCATAAATAAAGTGGCTACGTTTGCAAATAGCGTAAAAAGTCTTGCGACAACGTTCGGATTGCTGAAAGTAGCCACGGATGCCGAGACAACATCACAGCTCGCCTTAAATACTGCTTTTCTTGCATCGCCAACAACATGGCTTGTGGCAGGAATTGCAGCAGTGGCAGGTGGATTGGCTTATCTGGCAGTGAAAGAAAAGGAAGCGATAGAAGCGGAATATGGACTGACGGAAGCGCAGCAGGCAAACATTGACGCAATCAATGAACGCTACGAGGCTTATAAGCGGATAGAAGATGCCAGAAATGAGAGCGTATCCGGAATTGTGTCAGAATACAACCACTTGGAAGAATTAAAGGATGAATTGAACGGTCTGATTGATGTAAATGGAAAGGTAAAAGAAGGGTATGAGGACCGAGCAAACTTTATCATAAATGAATTATCAGAAGCACTAGGAGTGGAACAGGAAGACCTCTGGAATGAAATCGCAACTTATGGAAAGCTGGGAGAAACCATTGATGAGGTTATGGAGAAAAAGAAAGCAGAAGCCATTTTAAGTGCAAATGAAGAGGCGTACACGGAAGCCATTACAAACAAAGTAGAAGCTCTGAAAGAGTGGAAAAAGAACCTCAGTACATATGACGAAGTAAAGCAGAAGTATGAGGAGTCGAATGAAGCGATTGCAGAGCATGAACGTTTACTTGCCGGTGGAGATATCGATGGCGCAGCAGAATATTATAACCAGCACAAGAAAGTCATATTAGCAAATGACGAACTGAAAGAATCATTTAAAAAGAGCAAAGCAGCGGTAGATGAATCAGAATCGAATTATATTAACTACTGCAACGAGGTAGTTAATTACGAGAATTTGAAAGAAGCTACCATTTCGGGAAATGCAGACAAAATAAGTGATGCAATGTTGAAGACGCAGTATAGCTTTATTACAGCAGAAAACGGAACAGAGCAGAGCTTAAAGAATCAGCTATTTAATTTGGAGCAGAACTATACAGACATGAAGGATGCCATTGAAAATAACACTCCAGGAGTGACACAGGAGATGGTAGACCAGGCTCAATACATGGTAGGTCAGGCACAGTTAGAACTGGACAAATATGCTGATGGAGCGAGCGAAGCAGGCGGCATCGGAGCAACGGCATTTGCCAATGGAATGCTGATGAAAAACGACTTGGTAAGCGATGCGGCAGCAGGCACAGCAGACACAGCAAAGTCACAGCTTGATGGTGCTGATACATATTCAAGTGGAACAAGCATCGTAGATAAGCTGGCATCCGGAATCCAGGACAATAGTGCCGTAGCAAATACGGCAGGACAGACAGTTGCCGGAAATGCAATAGACGGAATATCTAGCAGAAATGGAGATGCACAGAAAGCCGGTGCAGACTTTACACAAGGATTTTCAAATGGAATTGTAGGAGGCATGACAGGCGCAGGAGATGCAGCGGCAAGTTTGGCAGCAAACACGTTGAAAAGATTTAGGGAAGGACTGGACGAGCATTCGCCATCCAAGGAGACTTATGAAGCTGGAGATTTCTTCGTGGCAGGCTTCAGAAATGCGATTGTGGACAAGACAAAAAATGCTGTCAAGGCAATAAAGAACCTTGCTACAGATTCACTCAAGGCATTGAACAGCGAGCTTTCAAATGATATTAATGTTCCGGAAATCAGTGCCACAGCGAACACATTGAAAAAAGCCGGAAGTTGTACCGGTGCAACCGCTGAGACAGGAACTGAGCAGAGGACAATTATTCAGAATTTCTACCAGACAAATAACAGCCCGAAGAGCTTGAGCAGGCTTGAGATTTATCGCAACACAAAAAATCTGCTCGGATTTGCAGGAGGACCACAATGATAAGTTTAATTGCTGAAAATGAAAGAGGAGACAGAATCGATTTTTCAAAGAATAAGGACTACACCATATACAAGGTGGACGGAATTACCCCTGTGGAGGCTACAATAGCCTCTACAGCGAATTCTACAGCGGATGGTGCTACAATTAACCGCCGGAGCATCGGATACCGTAACATCGTCATTTATATGACCATTAACGGAGAGATAGGAGAGAACCGCTTGAAGCTGTACCGGTATTTTCCGGTAAAAAAGGATGTGCAGCTGCACTTTGAAACGGACAGTAGAGACGTGCTTATTAATGGAGCGGTTGAATTGATAAGCTGTGACATTTTTTCAGCACGGGAAGTGGCACAGATAAGCATCATATGTCCACAACCGTACTTCCGGGCAGTAAATGACCTGGTAAGTTATTTTTCAGATACAGAAGCACTGTTTGAATTCCCATTTTCCATAGACAAAAATGGAATTGAAATCTCAAGAATCGAAAGGAATATCAGAAAGAGTATCATAAACACCGGAGAGACAGAGACGGGCATCATCATTCAACTGTATGCCACAGGAGAAGTGGTCAATCCGATTATTTATGACGTAGACGAAAAAACCTATTTGAAACTGAACTACACCATGCAGCAGGATGACGAGATTGTGATTAACACAAATACTGGCCAGAAAGAGATTAAGCTGATTCGTGCCGGTGTAGAGATAAATATCATGGGGCATCTTTCACCGGGCAGCACATGGCTTCAGGTAGAGCAGGGAGATAATGTTTTCACTTATAATTGCGATAGTGGAAATAGTGACCTCAGAATCACATTCATAACACAGCAGTTATACGGAGGACTTTAATATGGAGATACGGGTTCTTGATTTTAATTTTAATCTGCTCGGAACGATAGATACGTATGAAAGCTCAATCTGGAGACCGGAGTATTATGGTGTGGGAGATTTCGAATTGTATCTGAGAGCATCGGAAAAGGCAATAGACCTGTTAAAGAGAGAAAGGCTGCTTGTACGGTCCCAGGATGTCCATGTGAATAGCGATGAGACAGAAGTGATTTATAAAAAGGTCATGATTGTACTTAACTTTAATATAGTCACGGACAATGAAAGCGGAGACTATATCACAGTGACCGGAAGAGAGCTGAAATATATTCTTCACAAGCGGATCGTGTGGAAGCAGACCAACCTTGCCGGAACCTGTGAAGATGGGATAAGGACATTGGTATCACAAAATGCCATCAATCCGTCAAATAGCAGTAGGGTCATCCCAAACCTTGTGCTGGGAGACAAAGTGGGAATCACAGAAAAGGTGGAAAAGCAGATCACCGGAGACAGCCTCGACCTTGCTATAAAGGATATTTGCACAACCTATGAGATTGGCTGGGATATTTATATTAAAAACAAAAAGATGATATTAGAAGTATACAAAGGCGAGGACAGGTCACATGGACAGAGTGAGAGGCCTTTTGTGGAATTCAGTGAGGCTCTGGACAATCTTGTGAATACAAGCTATCAGATGCGGACGGAGGAGTATTCAAACGTGACATTAATCGGTGGAGAGGGAGAAGGAACGGATAGAAAGTATGCATCCGTAGGCAATAGCCTGAAAGGGCTGGAAAGGAATGAAATCTTCACTGATGCAAGAGACATCAGCCAGACAACCATGGATGAGACCATCACGGATGAACAGTACAAGGTGCTGCTCCAGGAACGTGGCAAGGAGAAGTTGGCAGAACTGAGCATGACAGAAGGATTTTCCGGAGAGGTGGTAAGCAATAATACATTTACTTATGAGGAAGATTTTTCAATGGGAGACATTGTAACCGTAACAAATAAATACGGAATCAGTAGAAATGCAAGGGTAATCAGCACAATAGAATCGGAATCAAGTACAGGAATCACCTTGATTCCACAATTTAATTTGTAGGAGGAAAAGAATATGTGGAAAAGCGGATTTTTTAATAGCATTAATGGGGATAGAAAGTATGATGCGGAAGAGATGAGCGAGATATTTCAGGGACTTATCTCGGACGGAGTATATGAAAGCGTCGGCAATAAGCTGGCGGTACGTCCACAGGATGGTATGACCATTAAGATTGACACCGGAAGAGGATGGTTCGATAAAAGATGGGTAGAAAATAGTTCAGAATACCTTATGACACTGGAAAGTGCAGATGTAACATTAAACCGGTATTGCGCAGTAGTCATAAGGACAGACAGGACGGATAGAGTCAGAGCATCCGCACCGGTGCTGAAATACGGAGCATATGCCACAAGCCCGAAAAAGCCGGAAATGACACGGACGGAGGAAGTTAAGGAGTATTGCCTTGCCTATATTTATATTAAGGCTGGAGCGACACAGATTACAGCAGCAGACATCGAAGATACAAGAGGAGACACAGAACTGTGTGGCTGGGTCACTGGTCTGATTGAGCAGCTATCCACAACGACGTTGTTCGAACAGTGGACACAGATTTTTTCAGACTGGTTTGCCGGATTACAGGATATCATCGACACGGATGTCGAGACCAAGCTGGTCAATGCACTTCCACAGGCAGTCACAGTGACACTGCCAGTGAATGGATGGTCTGCATCAGAGGGAAAATATCTGAATACAGTCACGGTGCCAATCATGAATGAGACAAAGAGCGTCATCACTTATGTGAATAAGGATACCATGGCAGAATATGTGGCAGCAGGCATTACCTGCAAGGAGCAGGGGCAGAACTCCTTGACGTTTGAAGCAACTGCCAAGCCTACTGCTGAAATAAAGGTTGACATCCTGCACATGGGAGTTTAAGCTGAAAGAGAAAAGCAGAAGACACAGACGGTTGCGCAGAGGAAAAAAGGGTTCGACTGCGTTACCGTATAGTCCACTAAACGTGAACGTAGGCGAACACCATATATGATACTATCATATATGAGAATATTGTTTGATGTATCACAAAAAGTGAAAAAACGGTACTGTGTATGAAGATGATATACGGTACCGTTTTTTAGGATGTAGTACAGATTGAAAATATGAAACTGGAAATTGTGGAGATAGAACATTAACAATAGGAGATAGAAAGGAAATTATAAATGTCAGAAAATAATGCTAACATTGGATTTGAAAAACAAATATGGGATGCGGCTTGTGTTCTGTGGGGACATATTCCAGCAGCAGAATATCGAAAGGTGATAGTAGGTCTTATATTTCTTCGCTACATTTCGAGTGCTTTTATGAAACGATATGAAGAACTTGTTGAGGAAGGTGAAGGCTTTGAGGATGATAGAGATGCTTATGTAGAAGAAAATATATTCTTTGTGCCGGAAGAAGCTCGTTGGGATAAAATAGCTTCTTCAGCACATAAGTCTGAAATTGGAATTGTTATAGATGAGGCAATGAGAGCTATCGAAAAAGAAAATACATCTCTTAAAAATGTATTGCCTAAGAATTATGCAAGTTCTGATTTGGATAAGAGAGTATTGGGTGATGTTGTTGATTTATTCACAAATATGGATATGGACAACACAAAGGAAAATAAGGATTTGTTAGGAAAAACATATCAATATTGTATCAAAGAATTTGCAGCTTACGAAGGTGTTAAGGGTGGTGAATTCTATACTCCGGAAAGTATTGTTAAAACAATCGTAGCTATACTTAAACCTTACGATAACTGTCGTGTATACGATCCATGTTGTGGTTCTGGCGGTATGTTTGTACAATCAGCAGATTTTATTGAAGCGCACAGAGGAAACAGAGATTCTATTTCTGTATATGGTCAGGAGTCAAATGCTGATACTTGGAAAATGGCTAAAATGAATATGGCTATCCGAGGAATTGATGCGAACTTTGGCCCTTATCAGGCTGATACATTCTTTAATGATTTGCATCCTACCTTGAAAGCAGATTTTATTATGGCAAATCCACCGTTTAACCTTTCTAACTGGGGACAGGATAAATTAAAAGATGATAAGCGCTGGAAGTATGGAACACCACCAGCAGGAAATGCCAACTATGCGTGGATTCAGCATATGATTTATCATCTTGCACCAAATGGAAAAATTGGATTGGTACTTGCTAATGGTGCGTTATCTTCTCAGTCATCAGGCGAAGGTGAAATCAGAAAAAATATTATTGAGGATGACCTTGTAGAAGGTATTGTTGCATTACCTACTCAGTTGTTTTACAGTGTAACAATTCCTGTAACTCTTTGGTTTATCAGTAAGAATAAAAAGCAGAAAGGAAAAACACTTTTTATAGATGCCCGTAAGATGGGACATATGGTTGACCGCAAGCATAGAGATTTTACGGAAGGTATTCAAGAAGATGGCAGTCTTGGAGATATTGATAAATTAGCAAAAATATTTGAAGATTTTCAAAATGGAACACTTGAAGAAGTAAAAGGTTTTTGTGCAATAGCAGATATTCAAGATATTGCAAAACAGGATTATATTCTTACACCAGGTAGGTATGTAGGAATTGAAGAAGTAGAGGATGATGGAGAACCTTTTGAACAAAAAATGAGTCGCCTGACATCTGAACTTTCTGATATGTTTGCTAAGTCTCACGAACTTGAGGAAGAGATTCGTAAGAAACTGGGAGCGATTGGGTATAATATATGATAGATGTATTTATTGATACTAATGTTTTATATAATAGAAACGAACAATTAGATAAGGCATTATTCGTTACTAAATTAAAAGAAATCATTGAAGAGATAGAAGCAAATGATATTTATACAGAAATTAAGCTATTGTTGCCACGAATGGTACTTAATGAATTATACTAACAACAATTAGAAATGTTTGATGGATTGAATAAAAGACTTGAAAATGTAAGCATGCCAAATCTGCAATATGATAAAGCTTTTAACTATGGAGAATATTTAGAAAAAATATTTAAGGAAGCAATAATGGAAATACAAAAAGGCATTGTTGAAGTAGACGTCGTGGATTTTCCTAATTCGGACAAGCTCGGTAATATAATATCAAGAGCGATAAAAAAAGCACCTCCATTTGAAGGAAAAGAGAAGCATAGTGATAAAGGATTTAAAGATGTATTGATTTGGGAATCCATAAAAGAATATAAGGAAAAACATATTAATGATATTATCGTGTTTTATTGTAATGATAGTTTGTTGGCAAGCAATGCACTAAGAAAAGAATTTAAAGAAGATTTCAGAGATGAAATATATATAGAACAAAAAAATGAGTTAATAAAAAGACTTACTACACTTTGCAATAAAAATGAAATGGTAAAGACTTTTTCATCACAACTTAATGAGAGAATAGAGATGTGTATGAGTCATGACAACGAGATATTATATGATTTGCTTATGGGAGATACTGAGTGGAGTGACGGAGATGTAATATCGGATTTTGAAGTGAAAAAAGTTAATATAATAAATTGTAATGATATAAAGATACATAATAGGATATTATATAAGGTTGAGATAGAAATTAAAATGTATTATTCAAAATACAAGAATAGAGATATGTATAAAATTATGGGAGAAAGACAGTTTGATATTTATTATGACTTTAATGATGATGTATTATTAACAAATCATTATGAGAATTTAACGATGGCAGACTGTAATATATCTGATTTTATAGTATTAGAGTAATTATTTTAATGAAGTAATTGTTGGATAAATTTGAAAGAGAGGATTGATATATGCCAGAGTGGAAATCAACCCGTTTAGGAGATATCTGTACAACAAATAAGGACAGTTATTCATCAAAAGACAATTGGAAAATTGTTAATTATTTAGATACAGGAAGTATTACGGAAAATAAAATCACTGAACTACAGTATATCGATATAGAAACAGATAAGCTGCCAAGCAGGGCAAGACGAAAAGTAAGAAAAGATAGTATATTATATTCTACAGTAAGACCTAATCAGTTGCATTACGGAATTATAAAAGAGTTAGTTGATAATTTATTAGTTTCTACAGGATTTACAGTAATTGATGTGGATACAAATAAAGCCATACCAGAATTTATTTACTATATTTTGACACAGAAAAATACAACTGAGCAATTGCAGGCGATTGCAGAACAAAGTGTATCAACGTATCCTTCTATTAAGGCAACTGATATAGAAAATCTGAAATTGAAATTACCCAATTTAGCTATACAGAAAAAAATTGTAGCTATTCTTGATACAATAGATAGTAAAATTAGACAAAATGAAAAGATAAACAATAATTTAGAGCAGCAAGCAAAAGTGCTCTATAAAGACTGGTTCTTTGATTTTAGCCCGTTTTCATCTGACGGAAATCTTCCTAATGGTTGGCATTTTGGCACCGTTGGCGATATTATTCAGCTTCACGACTCTAAGCGTGTTCCTCTTTCGGGTGCTGAAAGAGACAAAATGGCAAAGGTATATCCTTATTATGGAGCTACATCACTTATGGATTATGTTGACAACTATCTGTTCGACGGCATTTATCTTTTACTTGGCGAAGATGGCACAGTCGTGGATAGTTTAGGCTTTCCAATCCTCCAATATGTCTATGGACAATTTTGGGTCAACAATCACGCACACATAATAACAGGCAAAGAAGGCTTCTCTGTTGAAGAACTGTATTTGTTTTTTAGCCTTACAAATATCAAATCAATTGTAACCGGAGCTGTTCAGCAAAAGGTTAGTCAACAAAATCTGAAGAAAGTACCTGCAATAATACCAAGCAAACAGGCTTTGAGTGCTTTTGATGAGATAATTCAACCGATTTTCGCTCAAATTCGCAATCTCAGAGATGAAAATGCCAACTTATCTCAGCTTCGTGATACTCTTTTACCAAAGTTAATGTCCGGCGAACTTGATGTCTCCGACATCGACCTCTAAGCTGCTAAATTATTGTTTATTTGGTAGAACATTTCATCATATAAATGAAAATAAAATGCGTTAATTCGCATTTGGAAAGGAAAAATATGGCATTAGAAAACAAACTTAATATTACAGATTCCACAGAACTTGCAAGAATGGAAGAAAAAATAAGTAAGAAAAAAGCAGTGGAGTTATTTGAAAATGGATATTTGGATAAATATAAAGCAGGCTCTTTTGAGATGCTTGCAGCAATTCACAAATATTTATTTAGTGAGATATATGATTTTGCGGGAAAAGTGCGAAATGTAAATATTGCAAAAGGCAACTTTCGATTTGCTCCGGTGATGTATTTGCAAGCCGCAATTGAGAATGTTGAGAAGATGCCACAATCAACATTTGATGAAATTGTTGAAAAATATGTTGAGATGAATATAGCGCATCCTTTTCGTGAAGGTAATGGGCGAAGCACAAGGATATGGCTTGATTTAATTTTGAAGAAGGAGTTGAACAAAGTTATTGATTGGAGCCTTGTGGATAAGGAAGATTATTTGTTGGCGATGGAAAGAAGCCCAATCAAAGATATTGAAATAAAATATATTTTGAAGCAGGCTTTGACGGATAAGGTTGATGATAGAGAAGTTTATATGAAGGGTATAGACCATAGCTATTATTATGAAGGTTACGTAATATATAAAGCTGAGGATTTGTAAATATACACTCCTACCAACGGCAGGAGTAATAAAAGAACTGCCGTTGCTAGTCGTTCTCTAAAAAATTTCAAAGGAGAATGACAATGAAACAAAATTTAATTACGGATATTATTCAGGGGATGTTGCCATATTTGAATAATGCACAGAGCAAGCGATTACAAGAGGTGCTTCAATCAGCGTTTGTAAACTATGAAATAACAGAAAATACGGGGAATATGAAAGAATCAGAACGTAATTATGTAGAGATATTTTTGTCGGCTAAACGAATAGAAGGATGCTCAGAAAAATCACTTCGATATTACAAAGCAACAATTGAAGCAATGTTAGCAACACTAGATAAAAATGTGGAATATATAGTGACTGATGATATTAGAGAATATCTTACGCAATATCAACAAAAAAATGGATTGAGTAAGGTCACGATAGATAATATCAGACGTATTCTTTCTAGTTTCTTTTCTTGGCTAGAAGATGAAGATTATATATTAAAAAATCCTGTAAGACGTATACATAAAGTTAAGACCGGGATAAACATTAAAGAAACATACTCGGATGAAGCACTGGAATTAATGCGAGATAATTGTCAGGAGTTAAGAGATTTGGCAATGATTGACATGCTTGCATCAACTGGCATGCGTGTTGGCGAAATGGTATTGCTCAATAAAAATGATATAGATTTCAATGAAAGAGAATGCATCGTATTTGGTAAAGGTAGTAAGGAAAGAGTTGTTTACTTTGATGCGAGGACAAAGATACATTTGCAGAATTATTTAGATAGCAGAAATGATAATAATCCAGCGTTATTTGTGTCACTTAAAGCACCACATGAAAGACTGCAGATTGGCGGGATAGAAACAAGGCTTAGAGAATTTGGAAAGCAATTAGGTTTGCATAAGGTACATCCGCATAAGTTTAGGCGTACACTTGCAACTATGGCGATAGATAAAGGAATGCCGATTGAGCAGCTGCAACAGCTCTTAGGGCATAGAAAAATTGACACAACTTTGCAATATGCAATGGTAAAACAGAGTAATGTAAAAATTGCTCATCGAAAATATATTGGATAGAGAGGAAAACGGATATGACTGAATGGATTGAGTGTAAAATATCTGACATTGGAACTGTTGCCGGTGGGGCTACACCCTCAACAAAGAACCCCGAGAATTATGAGAGGGGAATGATTGCTTGGATAACACCTAAAGATTTATCTACATTCAGTGGCCGCTATATTGAGCGTGGTGAAAGAAATATTACTGAAACAGGTTTGAAAAGCTGTTCAACGCAGTTACTACCTAAGAACACAGTATTATTTTCTTCGAGGGCACCAATCGGATATGTTGCTATTGCGGCAAATGAGGTATGTACCAATCAGGGCTTTAAGAGCGTTGTTCCAAATGATAATACTGATCCGCTTTTCTTATACTATTTGCTTAAATATAACAAGGATAAAATTGAAGGTATGGGAAGCGGAACAACATTCAAAGAGATATCAGGAAACACGATGAAGAATATTGTTGTTTCTGTTCCAATTGATAAAAAAATGCAAGAGAGAATATCTTCTGTACTCGGTTCTATTGATGATAAAATCGAAGAAAATGAGAGAATAAACAATAATTTATCGCCTAATCTGTGCAAAGCACAGATAGCTGCGAAGCAGCGTAAACAGATACCGAGGCCGGTCGAATGCATGCATACGAACGGCAAGGTGTCTGTCAGAGGCGGTAATGAGAAAACTACGGAGTAGTTTTCGAATCTACTAGCGGCTTAAAGGTCGATGTCGGAGACATCAAGTTCGCCGGACATAAGTTTTGGAAGTAATGAATCTCTGATTTCCATTAACGCCTTTGATTCTCTTGTTTTTGAGAGAATCATAGAAAACATAGGCTTAATGATTTCATCAAACTTACTCAACACATCGTCTGTTGGTAAGTTAGTGGGATAATTCTTGAGAATATCCGTTTTCAAGTTTGTAAATACACTGCCATTTCCAAGCGCAACCAAATTATCTCGAATGTGCTTGAAATACAGATATAAGTATTCGTTTGAAAACTTGGATGACGGAAAATACAGCCAACCATCGTGTATGCAAGTATCTATATCAAGGATTTTCGGTAAACCGGGAGTGGCACTGTTTGATAAAACCAAATTTCCTGCTTTGAGAAAGACAGTTTTCTTCAATCCGTCCTCAATGATGTATTCTTTGATTTCATTGATGAAAGGTGAACTAATACAGGTTGCATCGGATATTTTCAGCCAATGCAATCCACTATCAGACAAGAAATTTTGAATTGGACGAGGTGAACCGCCACGCTTTATTTCAACAAAATTGCCCAAAACCCCACTTTTCCAAGTAGTTGGCATTTGCCCGTCAAATGGTTCATAGTCAATGAACCACGATTTGAACAAAGCCATTGCTTGCTGCTCTAAATTATTGTTTATCATACTTGAAGTGTTTTGGCTTGCAGTGCAGGGGTTGGTTGTACCAATTGCTATTTCATCGCTTGTAGTTTTATTTACTGTATCTGCAGTTAAGTCTGTGATAAAAGCGAGTGGAGATGACACTATGGGAAGTAAAGTTAAAAAATTTGTAAGTGTAGTTTTTGATATTTTATATACTATGAGTGCTAATTTAGCAGGAGATGCACTACTAGCCAAAGCACTTCAAATGATAATTGCTTAACTTGAAAAAGGAGTGAAGAAAGTGGCATACAAAGAAATTAATGAATCTGACATAATATTGATTGACTCAGTTAGTTCTTTTATAGAAAATATAAAACAAGTAAAAGAAAAGAAAGAATCGAAAGAGGGAACTTCTACTGAACTATATTTCAGAGGTCAGGAGACGGAGTTTTGGGATATAGAGCCAAGCATTTTTAGAGATGACATGCTAAGTATAGAACATAAATTGATGCAGATACCATTGCAGAAGTCACCAACAGAATTTAGGGACTTAAATTCAATGTTTGATATTATGACTAAGTATCAACATTATGGAATGTGTACACGTCTTTTGGATTTAACTACGAATCCCTTGGTTGCGTTATATTTTGCATGCAAAAAGCATGGTTTAGAAAAATATGTCACAAAAGATGATGGAGAAGTAGAAAAAGAGCCATATGGAGTGATTTATTATACAGATAAATACTATCCGTCACAATCTACGGATCTTGAGATTCAAATTGTATCTGCGTTGGCAAGTTATGATTTGGAAAAAGAAAATACTTTGCTTGATGTTCTTGAAAGATTATATCACGACAAGATTATAGACAAAGAAGCAAAAGACAATTGGTTAGCAAATTATAAAGAATTTGTAGAAATAATACAAAATAATTATATGGTGATGCCAACTTACACAAACGAAAGATTGCGAAAGCAAAGTGGTGTATTTTTGCTGACAAGCTTGTTTTCGTTTAATAAAGAGATTGAAGTCGAGAAATCCATTATATCTAAAGCTAAGGGTAAACTAAAAGAGGAATTTAGTGATGAGTGTTTTTATATTTCAGGGGAAAACAAAGAAACAATTTTGAAGGAATTGGATTTATATAACATAAATGAAGCTACATTGTTTCCTGAATTAGAACATCAATTAAGTTACATAAAATATGCAAATCGTAATCAGGTTAATCCAGTTACGGATTTTACAAAATATGAAGAAGATTCTGTAAGTGCTATGCAGGATATAGGAACAAGACAACCTGAACTTGAACAATACATTATTGACAATTTTTCTGAAGAGTTCAAAGAAGTTGTTGGTATTGATGATGTTAAAGAAGTTTTAAATATAATAAGAATGCATTTTACAGCAGATTGGTATAAGCGTAAACGAGCACTCAGTAAAATAAAGATGACAATTACAGGATATTATTTTGATAAATGGCAGTCTAAGGATAATGCAAAGCAAAAGGCAGAACAGATTATGACCTTATTAAATCAAATGGTTGAAGATTTTATTATGAGTGCGAACGAAAGGGGTGATTAAATGTCCGCTAATTATACAGAAGCCGATTATGAGAATTCTGTTATAGAATTGTTTAGAAATGACTTGGGTTATGAATATGCCTATGGTCCGGATGTTGAAAGGGATTTTCACAGTCCTTTATATGAGGAAGTGTTAGAGGATGCTCTGTATCGTTTGAATAGAGATTTACCTTCCGATGCCATTCAGGATGCTATATTTAAGTTGAAAAACTTTGAAAATGGTGAACTTGTGCAGAAGAATGCAGTTTTTATGGATTATCTGCAAAATGGTATTCCGGTAAGATTTTTGGTTAATGGAGAAGAACGTTCTTCTATTGTATATCTTGCAGACTATAAGAATCCAGATAACAATTCTTTTATTGTAGCTAATCAGTGGACATTTATTGAAAACAGTAATAAACGTGCGGATATAATTCTGTTTTTAAATGGATTGCCAGTTGTTTTAGTTGAACTAAAATCTCCATCACGTGAAGAAACAGATGCTTCCGAGGCTTACAGACAGCTTCGTAATTACATGTTGGAAATTCCAGCTATGTTTATTTATAACGCTATTTGTGTTATGAGTGACCAGCTTACTTCTAAAGCAGGAACTATCACTTCTGGTGAAGACCGCTTTATGGAGTGGAAAACCAAGGATGGAAACTATGAAAATACGCAATTTGCACAGTTTGATACTTTCTTTGAAGGAATGTTCCAGAAAGAAAGATTGCTTGATATTATAAAGAACTTTATCTGCTTCTCAAATGAGGGGATAAGCAGTTTTAAGATACTTGCAGGGTATCATCAATATTTTGCAGTCCGCAAAGCTATTGTATCAACACAGAAAGCCACAGTTACAGATGGTAAGGGTGGTGTATTCTGGCATACACAGGGTAGTGGAAAGTCATTGTCTATGGTTTTCTATGCTCATTTATTACAAGAAGCATTGGACAGTCCTACAATCGTTGTACTGACAGATAGAAATGATCTTGATGACCAGTTATACGGACAGTTTGTTAAATGTAAAGAGTTTTTAAGACAGGAACCGGTTCATGCTGAAAGCAGAGAACATTTAAAAAACTGGCTTGCGGGCAGACAGGCGAATGGAATTATATTTACAACCATGCAGAAGTTTGAGGAGTCTTTTGATGCACTTTCTGAAAGAAGAAATATTATTGTTATGGCGGATGAAGCGCATCGAGGACAATATGGACTTGCAGAGAAAATTAAGATAACGAAGAATGAAGATGGAGAAGAAGTCGCCAAAAGAGTTGTAGGTATAGCTCGTATTATCCGTAATAGTTTGCCTAATGCTACATATATAGGTTTTACAGGTACTCCTATATCATCAGCAGACCGCAGTACCCGTGAGGTTTTTGGAGATTATATTGATATATATGATATGACGCAGGCTGTTGAGGATGGGGCAACAAGACCTGTTTATTATGAGAGCCGGGTTATCAAATTAAATCTTGATGAAAATACATTGAGATTGATGGATGCAGAATATGATACAATGGCTGCTAATGCTGATGCAGAAGTCATTGAAAAGAGTAAGCATCAACTTGGACAGATGGAAGTAATTCTCGGTAATGACCAGACCATCAATTCGCTTGTGTGTGATATTCTTGACCACTATGAGAACAACCGTGAGAATTTGCTTACAGGTAAGGCAATGATTGTTGCCTATTCCAGACCGATAGCAATGAAGATTTACAAAAGAATATTAGAACTTCGTCCTTCCTGGAAAGAAAAAGTCGGTGTTGTTATGACATCTGGCAATAATGATCCTGAAGAATGGCGGGAAATTATCGGTAACAAGCAGCATAAAGATGAGTTGGCAAAGAAATTTAAGGACAATAACAGTCCAATGAAAATAGCTATTGTCGTAGATATGTGGCTTACCGGATTTGATGTTCCTTCATTGGCTACAATGTATGTTTATAAACCAATGGCTGGACATAATCTTATGCAGGCGATTGCTCGTGTAAACCGGGTATTCAGGGATAAAGAAGGTGGACTTGTTGTTGATTATGTTGGTATAGCATCTGCTTTGAAGCAGGCGATGAATGATTATACAACTCGTGATAAAAAGAATTATGGAGATACAGATGTTGCCAAGGTGGCTTATCCCAAATTTCTTGAGAAACTTTCTATCTGTAAAGATTTATTCCATGAATATGATTATTCCAAGTTTACAACTGGTTCTGATCTCGAACGGGCAAAAACAATTAGCGGCGCGGTAAACTTTATAATAGCAAGAGATAAGGAAAAAGAAAAGACCGCTTTTATTAAAGAGTCACTCATGCTTCATCAGGCACTTTCGCTCTGTTCCTCTCTTGTTGATGAAGAAATGAGATTTGAGGCAGCTTTTTTTGAATCTGTCAGAGTTCTGGTGGGTAGATGGATGAATGCTGGAACAGATAAGAAGATTTCATTACCTGAAATGAATGCACGAATAAATGAACTTTTGAAGCAGAGCATAAAGAGTGATGGTGTAATAAACCTGTTCTCAGATATAAAAGAAGAATTTTCACTCTTTGATCCAAAGTTTCTTGAAGAAATCGCAAAGATGAAAGAGAAAAATCTCGCAGTGGAACTTCTTAAAAAGCTGATTGCTGAGCAGGTACATATTTATAAAAGAACTAATGTTGTTAAATCCGAAAAATTCAGTGAAATTATTCATGAAGCAATGAATCGTTATCTTAATGGTATGCTTACAAATGAACAGGTTATTGAAGAACTTCTCAATCTCGCAAAACAGATTGCTGCAGCACAAAAAGAAGGGGAACAGTTAGGACTTACAGCTGATGAATTAGCTTTCTATGATGCGCTCACAAAGCCGCAGGCAATTAAAGATTTTTATGAAAATGAAGAACTGATTGCTATTACAAAAGAACTAGCTGAAACACTCAGAAAAAATAAAACCATTGATTGGCAGAAGAGAGAGTCGGCAAGAGCTAAAATGCGTATGCTTATAAAGAAACTGCTCAAGAAACATAAATATCCGCCGGAAGGCATGGAAGATGCGGTTCAAACGGTTATGACGCAATGTGAACTTTGGACAGATAATAATGATATGGGTGATGAAAAGGTTATTAACTTTCGCAGTGAATCAACATCATATGATGATTCAGATTATGCAGATTCCATGATGGTCGCTGAAAGTGCAACAACCTATGGAGCAAGAAAATAAAACCGATACAATTAAACTACAAAACCTTAAGATTTCGTTAAATTTATGGAACTGATTCTTAAGGTTGTCTGTGAGACATTGACCAACCAATTCCAGTAAGATATATTATGAATTAATGGGCTGTGGAAAAACAGTCCGGATTAAGGAGTATAAGTATATCAAAGTAAGGAGGAACTATGGGCATGGAAAAGCAGAAGGCGAAGACAGGTCCGAAAAAGAAGGTTGGAAAAAAGCAGAGAAGAAAGAGAAAACTGATACTTTTTATTGTAGAAGTATTAGTGATACTCATTTTGCTGGTAGTATTTTATGTAATGAGTAAGCTGAATAAAATCAATAATACCGGTTCCTTAGACGCGAAGAAGCTGAATATTAATATAGACAGCGAGACCCAGGAAGTGTTAGATAATTATACCAATATAGCTATCTTTGGAATTGACAACCGGAACAGTGGAAATTATGAGAGCGGAAACAGCGACTGTATCATGATTGCCAGTATCAATGATGATACCAAGGAAGTGAAGCTTGTATCCGTATACCGGGATTCCTTTCTGGCAGTAGATGGTAAAGACAGCCTGCGGAAACTGAATGCAGCTTATGCCAAGGGAGGACCGACCGGTGCAGTAGCGGCGTTAAATAAGAATCTGGATTTGAATATTACCGAATATGTATCCGTAGACTTCAATGCGGTAATGGAAGTTGTGGATGCATTAGTTGGAATAGAGTTGGATATTACCAAGGAAGAAGCCAGCAATATGCACATCTGGATTGATGAAATGAATGAAGTCATGGGAACCCATGGCAAGCCGGTTTCCGGACCGGGCGTGCAGCAGGTCAATGGAATACAGGCACTTGCCTATTGCCGTGACCGAATGAGCGGCGGAGACGATTTCCGCCGGACCGAGCGCCAGCGTATTGTAGTAGGAAAGATTGTAGAAAAAGCAAAGCAGGCAGACATCCTTACTTTAAATGATTTGGTAGACAAGCTGTTTCCGGACATTTCTACCAGCCTTTCTACCACAGAAATATTGGGACTTGCAGCCCATGTCAAAGAGTATGAGCTTGCAGATACCCAGGGCTGGCCATTCCAGTTAGACACCAAGATGATGGAAAAATCCATCGGAGCAGTAGTTGTACCAACGGATTTGGAGACCAATGTAGATTTGCTGCACCGCTATTTATTTGATGTAGAAGATTATGAAATGACAGATAAGGTAAAAGAAATCAGCAAGGCGGTAAGCAGCCGGACCGGAAAGACAGCGGCAGATACTACCCGGGATACGAATCCGCTGGTGCAGGATGCTGCTGCTGCTGAAACAACAGAGTAAGAGGAAAATATAACTAAATTTTATAAAATTTTCACAAAAAACAAGAAAAATCCAGTTACCTTTTGTATATTATTGTGTTATGATAAAAATATATCAGTAAACATACAATGATTATCAAGGAGGTATTACGAATGCAGAGATTTACATTACCAAGAGATTTATACCACGGCAAAGGTGCATTGGAGGCACTGAAGAACTTCGAAGGAAGGCGCGCAATGATCTGTGTTGGTGGAGGCTCCATGAAACGGTTTGGTTTCCTGGATAAAGCAGAGGCATATCTGAAAGAAGCAGGTATGGAAGTGGAATTGTTTGAAGGAATTGAACCGGATCCATCTGTTGAGACCGTGATGAAGGGTGCTGCCGCTATGGAGAAGTTTCAGCCGGATTGGATTGTAGCAATCGGTGGTGGTTCTCCAATTGATGCTGCGAAAGCAATGTGGATTAAATATGAATATCCGGATATTACCTTTGAAGATATGTGTAAGGTATTTGGAATTCCGAAATTAAGAAAGAAAGCACATTTCTGTGCAATTTCTTCTACCTCAGGAACAGCAACAGAAGTAACTGCATTTTCTATTATTACGGATTATGAGAAGGGAATCAAATATCCGATTGCGGATTTTGAGATTACACCGGACGTAGCAATCGTTGACCCGGAACTGGCAGAGACCATGCCGCAGAAGCTGGTAGCCCATACCGGAATGGATGCGATGACACATGCCATTGAAGCGTATGTTTCAACTGCCAACAGTGATTTTACAGACCCTCTGGCACTCCATGCCATTGAGATGATTCAGCATGATCTGATTGATTCCTATAACGGAGATATGGCAAAACGTGATGCCATGCACAATGCCCAGTGTCTGGCTGGAATGGCATTCTCCAATGCACTGCTTGGAATCGTACATTCTATGGCACATAAGACCGGTGCCGCATTTGCCGACTACGGTGCACATATTATCCATGGCGCAGCCAATGCCATGTATCTGCCGAAGGTCATTGCATTTAATGCTAAGGATGAGACTGCAAAGAAACGTTATGGTGTGATTGCAGACTTTATGAAGCTTGGCGGAGAGACACTGGACGAGAAAGTCGCACTTTTAATCCAGTACCTGCGTAAGATGAATGATGACTTGAATATTCCGCACTGTATTAAGAACTACGGACCGGACAGCTATCCGGCTGAGCAGGGCTTTGTACCGGAAGAAGTATTCTTAGAGAGACTGCCTGAGATTGCAGCCAATGCAATTTTGGATGCCTGCACCGGCTCCAACCCAAGACAGCCAAGTCAGGAAGAAATGGAAAAACTGCTGAAATGCTGTTACTATGACACAGAAGTAGATTTCTAAAAAATAGATTAAAAATGAAGTAAGCCCCGTTTCGATATCGCATTGATATTTGAGACGTAAATGGTGAATAACCCGTCAACTTCCTGACATCTCCAAAATCTGGGATAATG
>ENA-OPRV01000552-OPRV01000552.1-human-gut-metagenome-genome-assembly--contig:-NODE-552-length-25010-cov-4.767021_pt1 | contig 25010 bp, 19 predicted proteins | sample MGYA00241896_ERZ501886 | MGnify/ENA primary metagenome ERZ501886 (study PRJEB25962, sample SAMEA2042452) | human gut metagenome | biome: human gut; feature: human-associated habitat; material: faeces... | reverse complement strand
GCAGGGCAGAGCCCTGCCGGAGTCCAGAGGCAGAGCCTCTGGCAGGTTCAAGGGCAGCGTCCTTGGATCTCCTTACTCCACCGTCACCGATTTTGCCAGATTGCGCGGCTTGTCAACGTCGCAGCCGCGGCTGACCGCCATGTAGTAGGCGAACAGCTGCACGGGGATAATCGCCAGCAGCGGCAGCAAGTCCGACGCAGCGTCCGGGATGACCCAGAGTTCGTCCGCATCCTTCGCGGCGCGGTCGCGCAGGGCTTCCGGGCAGACGATGAGGACTTTCGCGCCGCGGCTCTTTACCTCGCGTACGTTCGAGAGCGTTTTGTCTGCCAGCTGTTCCTGCGTCAGCAGCGCGCAGACCAGCGTGCCCTGTTCAATCAGCGCGATTGTGCCGTGCTTCAGTTCGCCCGCCGCATACGCTTCGGACATGATATAGCTGACTTCCTTCAGTTTCAGCGACGCTTCCATTGCCAGCGCGTTGTCCAGCCCGCGCCCGATGTAGAATACATGCTGCCGGTCGTGGTACAGGCTGGAGAAGCGTTGGACTGCGGGTTCGAGCGCCATCACCTGCTCCGCCAGCGCGGGAATGTCCGCCATCTGCCGCAGAAGCTCCGATGCTACGCTCTCCGTCAGATGTCCGCGCTTCACGCCGAGGTCAATTGCCAGCAGCACCATCATTTCCACTTGCGTGATGTATGCTTTTGTGCTTGCGACGGCGATTTCCGGCCCCGCGTAGGTGTACATGACGCAATCCCCAGCGGTGCGGGCAATCGATGAGCCGACGACGTTCGTCAGCGCCATCACTTTTGCGCCCAGCCGCTCCGCCTCGCGCATGGCGGCCAGCGTGTCCGCCGTTTCGCCGCTCTGCGAAATGGCAAGGAAGCAGTCGCCCGCGCCCAGAATCGGGTTGCGATAGCGGAACTCGGATGCTACATCCACCACCACGGGCAGCCGCGCCAGCTTCTCGATTACATACTTGCCGACGACACCCGCGTGGTACGCTGTGCCGCAGGCGACAATCGTCAGCGTGCGCAGGGAATTCGCTTCTTCCGCCGAAATCGGGAACGCGCCGGGGCGAATCGCCATTTTTTCTGCGTCCACATGGGCGGAAAACGTCTTTTTCAGCGCGGCGGGCTCTTCATGAATCTCTTTGAGCATGAAGTGCGCATAGCCGCCTTTTTCTGCTGCTTCCACGTCCCAATCAACGTGAATGGGCTTGAGCGCGCGCTCGTTGCCGAAATGGTCGTATACGCGTACGCCGCTCCGGGTCAGCACGGCGACTTCGCGTTCATCGAGCAGCTCCACCGTCCGCGTGTGGCGAATCAGCGCTGGAATGTCGCTGCCGACGTACTGTGCGCCGTCGGACAGCCCGACGACAAGCGGAGAATCCTTGCGCGTGCAGTAGAGCGTATCCGGCGCTTCGGCGTTCAGAACGCACAATGCGTAGCTGCCTTCGAGCATTGTCTGCGCGCGCAGAATGGTCGAGAGCATGTCGCCGTCGTAAAGCGTATGCAGCAGATGGGCGATTACCTCCGTGTCTGTTTCGGATACGAACACGCAGCCCTTCGCCTTCAGCTGAGTGCGCAGCTCCTCGTAGTTCTCGATGATGCCGTTGTGGACGACGGCGATATGCCCTTTCATGTCCGTGTGCGGATGGGCGTTGATGTCGTTTGGTTCGCCGTGGGTTGCCCAGCGCGTGTGACCGATGCCGATGGTGCCGGGCAGAGGATTCGATGCCACCCGCGCGGCGAGATTCGCCAGCCGTCCCTTCGCCTTGCTCAGCCGGATGACGCCGCCGTCCATGACCGCAATGCCCGCGCTGTCATAGCCGCGGTACTCCAATCGGGAAAGTCCGTCCAATAAAATGTCCTGCGCCTGCTGCGCGCCAATATAGCCAACGATACCGCACATAGGGAATCGCTCCTTCCGAGTCGAATAAGACGTTATAATACAAGTTCAACCTGTTGTATTATACGCCGATTTCGATGAAAATGCAACACCTATGTGCGTCTTTTTTTACGGGTCAGGAAAAACGCCGTTTTGCAGCACTTTTTCGGGGTCAACCGCCGTATCGCCGACGACAATCCGCAGGTGCAGGTGTGCGGGCAGATCACATTCCTCCGGCATCGTGCGCCCGATGAAGCCAATCGTCTGCCCAGCGCGAACCGGATCGCCCGCGCGAATCGCGTAGAGCATCGACAGGTTCGCATAGCGCACGATGACGCCGCCATGGTCGATTTCCGCATACGCGCCGAAAATGCCGCTGTCCGCGCAATTGATGACGGTGCCGTCCGCCATGGCGCTGACTTTCGCGCCCTCCGCCGCAGCGTAATCCGCCGCATCGTGCAGCGCCCACAAGCCCGTGGCGCTGCTTTGCCGCATCCGCGTGTTGTCGAAGGGACGCAGCAGCGTCATGCTTTCGAGCGGCGTGGTAACGCTGCGGACGGTGGGGGAGACTGTCGGCGCAGGCGTCGCGGTCTGCGCGCTGTCAAGCGACTGCTGGAGCAGCTGCGCGGCGGATATGTCACCGGAGACAGGCGGGGTCGGCGTGACGCGTGCGAATTCCGCCTGCCGCGTCCACAGTGCCGTGCCGACAATCACCGAGACGCACAGCAGCGCCATCAGCAGAAATGTCCACTGCTCCCGGCGCAGATGCAGCGCGCGGAAAAGAGAACGAAAGTGACGGTCAGCCATGAGAAAATCACCTCAACCATGCCGCATGGGGCGTTTTCTCCTATTATGAGCCGGAAAAAACTGTTTTATCCATCCGTGTCAGCTGCGTGCCGGGGTAGTAGTGCGCCAAAATTTCCGAGAAATCCGCACCGCCCGCCGCCATCGCCTGCGCGCCTGCCTGCGACAAGCCGACGCCGTGCCCGTATCCGACGGTGTGGAAAACGATGCGGTCGCCATCCGCCTCCCAAGTGAAGTAGGTGCTTCGCAAGGAGAGCGCTTTGCGGAAATCAGCGCCGCGGACAGTTTGACTGCCGACCAGCAGCGTCGCGACGCGCCCGGAAGCAGTCGTGGATTGCAGACGAATCGCGCTGGGCAGCGTGTCCGCCGTCACGCCGCAGCCGGGAAAGGCGCGCAGAAGCAGATCTGCCGCTTCCTCGCAGGAGAAGGACGTGTCAGCGCGGAATCCGGCGTACCCCTCTTCGCCGGGACTGTCTACGCTGACCAGATACGGCTTGGCGGACGCGAACACGGCGGCGGCATCTTCAGTCTTTCCGCCGGAACAGGCGTGGTACAGCACTTCGATGGGCAAGCCGCCGCTGGTGATCAGCAAGCCGTCTGTTGCGCGGACGGCGCGGTCAATGCGCGCGCGGAGGACGGCGTACTCGCTGCCCCAGCGGGCTTGCAGCTGCGCATCCGTCTGGTACGCCTGACAGCACGCGCTGTCCGTGCAGATATCGCAGTCCGGGTGGCGGACGCACCCATTTCCGCCGAACGCGCGGCTCTGCGCGACGGCACGCGTACGGGCGGCGATGGCTTGACATTTGAGCGCTTCTGGCGCGTAATTCGCGGGCATCTCCGCCGCTAATGCGCCGAAAACGTAGTCTTCCAGCGGCAGCAGGCGGATTTCCTCCGCATCGGCGAAGTAGACCCGAAGTGTTAAGCCGCTGTCAAACGTGGAATCGGTCGGCGCGGCACAGGAAGAAAGCATCAGGATACACACAAGAAACGACAACAGCTGTTTTTGTTTCATGGGCACACAACCTTTTCGCAGAAATTTCGGGAAATGTTCGGATTGCACAAATCGCCGCACGCGGGAAACAGTTTTCGCTCCGACGGCGCAAAACCAGTTTATGCGCGGAAAATTTCGTGCATGAGCAGGAATTTATGTCGGCAATGGCGAAATACTTACCGCATCGTCTACGGTCAAAATGAACGCACTTTCCGAAAATCACAAAAAATGCAGGAGAAAATGCTGAATATGACTTGACGAAAATGCATAAAAGTGATTCAATAGTAAGTGAAAAGAGTGAAGAAAGCAAACGCGGCTCTCCGTGATTGCAGGCGGAGGAACGCAACGCAAGCAAAGGCAGGTGTAACTATGCGCTACAACGGCCCGACCGCCGCGGTGCGGGATCAGTTCCATCAGGGAACGAACCGCAGAGCCTATGAGATGCTCGGCGCGCACCCGGTGACGCAGGACGGACAGGAAATGTGGCATTTCGCTGTCTGGGCGCCGAACGCGCGGGCGGTTTCTCTCATTGGCGAATTCAACCAGTGGGACAGGGAAAAAACGCCCATGCAGAAGGTCTACGACGGTACATGGGAAGTGCGGCTGCCCGCGAAAACCTTCGACGTGAAGAGCGACCCGAAACGCTATGATTATCCCGACGCTGCAAAGAAACTGACAACCTACAAATATTGCATTCAGGCGCAGGACGGGACGTGGCAGGACAAGGCTGACCCCTATGGGTTCGCCATGCAGATGCGCCCCGACACTGCCAGCCGCATCTATGACTTGAGCGGCTACCGCTGGGGCGACGCGGACTGGATGGAGGCGCGCAAGGCCTACGACCCGTACCACAGTCCGGTGAACATCTACGAGATGCACCTTGGCTCGTGGCGGCGGCACAAGGATGGCACGTTCCTGACGTATACGGAGATTGCCGAACAGCTCGTGCCGTACCTCAAAGAAATGGGCTACACGCATGTGGAGTTCATGCCGGTGATGGAGCATCCGCTGGATATGTCGTGGGGCTATCAGGTGTCCGGCTACTATGCGGCGACGGCGCGCTTCGGCGAACCGAAGGAGCTGATGGCGCTCATTGACGCGCTGCATCAGGCGGGCATCGGCGTACTGCTGGACTGGGTTCCCGCGCATTTCCCGCGTGACGCAATGGGACTGCGACGCTTTGACGGTACGCCCTGCTATGAGCATCCCGATCCCCGGCGCGGCGATATGCCGCAGTGGGGGACGCACATGTTCGACTATGCGCGCGGCGAGGTCAACTCGTTCATGCTCTCCAACGCCTGCTTCTGGCTGGAATGGTATCACGCCGACGGGCTGCGCGTGGATGCGGTTACGTCCATGCTGATGTACGACTTCTGCCGTGAGCCGGGGCAATGGCTGCCCAACAAGTACGGCGGACACGAGAATCTTGATGCGATTGCCTTCCTGCGCCGGATGAATGAAACCGTCTACCGTGATTTCCCCGGTGTGATGATGGTGGCGGAGGAATCCAGCGCCTATCCGATGGTGACGCGCCCGATTTATCTGGGCGGGCTGGGCTTCGGGTTCAAGTGGAACATGGGCTGGATGAATGATATGCTGGCGTATATCAAGCTCGACCCGGTCTACCGCAAGTATCACCATGATAAGCTGACGTTCTCGCTGATGTACGCCTTCTCGGAGAACTACATCCTGCCGTTTAGCCACGACGAGGTGGTACACGGCAAGCACTCGATGCTGGACAAGCAGCCGGGCGACTTGTGGAAGAAGTTCGCAGGACTTCGCGCGCTGTACGGCTACACGATGGCGCATCCGGGCAAGAAGCTGCTGTTCATGGGCGGCGAGTTTGGGCACTTCATCGAGTGGAAGTATGACGACCAGCTGGACTGGTTCCTGCTGCTGTACGAGAATCATCCGCAGGTGCAGCAGTGCTGCAAGCGCCTGAACGAAATCTACCGCACGACGCCCGCGCTCTACCAGATTGATGACAGCTGGGACGGCTTCCAGTGGATTCAGGCGAACGACAGCGATAACTCCATCGTTGCGTTCCTGCGCACGGATAAGCGGGGCAACTCGCTCCTGTGCGTGACGAACTTCACGCCTGTGTTTCATCCGCAGTACCGCATCGGGCTGCCGCAGATGGGGACGCTGACGGAGTGCTTCAACACCGACCGCAAGGAATACGGCGGCTCGAATCAGTACAACAACTGGGCGATTCGCACGGAAGAAGAGCAGCTGCAGGACTTCCAATACAGCTGCGATATCTGCGTGCCGCCGCTCGCGACGGTGTACTTCACCTACCAGCGCGACCCGCTGCCGGAAAAGGCGAAGAAAGCGCGCGTCGTGCCGGAAATCGCGGATGTGCCGCCAAAGAAAGCATCCCAAACGGCAAAGAAACCGCAGCCCCTGCCGGAAAAGTCCGCCGGCAAAGCCAATTCCATTTCCATCGGCTGAATCGGCGCTCGTCGCAATCAGGGGAGGAGCGAAAGCGCTGTTTCACATACATCACCGTGCCACCTGATGCACCGAGGGCGGCGCGAATCCTGCACGGTCGGTGCGCTTCGCAAGAAACAAGGATGAAGGAGCGTGTTCTCATCATGAAAAAGAAGACCTGTGTTGCCATGCTGCTGGCAGGCGGACAGGGCAGCCGTCTGGGTGTCCTGACTAAGAAGGTGGCAAAGCCGGCTGTTCCCTACGGCGGCAAGTACCGCATCATTGACTTCCCGCTGTCCAACTGCACCAACAGCGGCATTGACACCGTGGGCGTGCTGACGCAGTATATGCCGCTGGAACTGAATTCCTATATCGGATCCGGCGCACCGTGGGATTTGGACTTGTCCACCGGCGGCGTGTTCGTCCTGCCGCCCTATCAGACGGGCAAGACGGGCGACTGGTATCGCGGCACGGCAAACGCCATCTATCAGAACATGGCGTTTATCGAGCAGTATGACCCGGATTACGTCCTGATTCTCTCCGGCGACCATATTTATAAGATGGACTACAACGCCATGCTGCAGTACCACATCCGCAAAGGCGCGGATGCGACGATTGCTGTGCGCCCTGTGCCGTGGGAAGAAGCGAGCCGCTTCGGCATCATGAATACGGACGCGGACGACAACATTGTTGAATTTGAAGAAAAACCCAAGCAGCCCAAGTCCAACAAGGCGTCCATGGGCATTTACATCTTCTCGTGGGCGAAGCTCCGCGCGTACCTGACCGCGGACGAGGCAGACAAGACATCCGCCAACGACTTCGGCAAGAACATCATCCCCGCGATGCTGAACGACAAGCAGGTCATGGTGGCATACAACTTCGAGGGCTACTGGAAGGACGTTGGCACGATTGAGTCCCTGTGGGAAGCGAACATGGACTTGCTCAGCGTGCCCATGCCGATTGACCTGCATGACAAGAAGTGGCGCATCTACGCCAAGAATCCGGGCCTTGCGCCGCACTACATCGCCAAGGGCGCTGTCGTGAGCGATTCGCTGGTTACGGAAGGCTCGGAAGTCTACGGCTCTGTGCAGCACTCCGTGATTTTCGCAGGCGTGACCATTGAAGAGGGTGCAAGCGTCATTGACTCGGTCATCATGCCCTATGCGGTCATCAAGCGCGGTGCGGTTGTCCGTCGGGCGATTGTGGCGGAGAACGCCGTGATTGGTGCGGGCTGCATGGTCGGCGAAGAGACGGGCAATATCGCCGTCGTCGGTCAGGGCGTCACCCTTCCCGCCGGTGTCAGCGTGACCGCGGGTCAGCAGGTGGACGAAAACACCAAATTCTGATAATCACAGCAGCGGAAAGGATGTAAGAAAATGAAAAACGTAATGGGTGTTATCTACACCGGCGAAAATGACGCCAATCTGCGCGAGCTGACCCTGACCCGCGCCATCGCGGCGCTGCCTGTGGGCGGCCGCTACCGCGTCATTGACTTCCTGCTGTCCTCGATGGTCAACGGCGGCATCAAGAACGTCGGCGTCATCATGCAGAAGAATTATCACTCCCTGATGGATCACATCGGCTCCGGCAAGGAGTGGGATCTGCACGGGAAGAATGACGGTCTCAAGGTGCTGCCGCCGTTCCTGACGCGCGAAAATGTTGGCGTGTACTCTGGTATGCTGGATGCGCTGCGCTCCAACACCAACTATCTCTCCCGCTCCAAGCAGGAATATCTGGTGCTGAGCAACTCCAACATCATCTACAACGCGAATATCGCGGAGTTTGTGGCGTATCATCAGAACAGCGGCGCGGACATCACCATCATGTACACCGCTGATCCGAACATGCAGCGCGATGAACTGGGCTGCTATCTGGCGGTGGACGAAAGCGGCACGGTGACGGACATGGAAGTTGATCCGACGCATCCGAACCTGCCGCTGACGAGCATGGAGGTCGTCGTGATGAAGCGTGAGCTGCTGCGCACGCTGGTGGACAAGGGCGTGGCGCACGGCTATCATGACTTCAACCGTGATGTGCTGCTCCGTCTGGTGACGGAAGGCACGGCGCGCGTGAATGCGTGGGCGTACACTGGCCTGTGCTGGCGCATGGACTCCGTGCAGAGCTACTTCAAGTTCAATATGGATATGCTGGATACTCAGATTCGCCATCGCCTGTTCACGGCGGAGCTGCCTGTGTACACCAAGGTTCGCGACGAGATGCCCGCCCGCTATGGCGACAATGTGACCGTCGTCAACTCGCTGGTGGCGGATGGCTGCATCATCGAAGGCACGGTGGAAAACTCTGTGCTGGCGCGCGGCGTGCGCATTGCCCCCGGTGCGCATGTGAAGAACTGCATCATCATGCAGGATGGTCAGGTGCACAACGACGCTTCCATCGAAAACTGCATTCTGGACAAGCAAACGGTCATCAAGCGCAGCGCGCGGCTCATCGGCCCGGCGGCATACCCGATTGTTATCGCGAAGAATGTTGTCATCTAACAAACGAATCGCCTGAATCACTGACGCGGTTCGGATTTGCAAACCGCGCCAATATGTGCTATACTGTTGGTGCGGTTTTTTGGATACGCTTTTCAGATTCGCCTGAGCCATCTGCTCGCGCCTTTTTCCTTCCTGCGTCCGGTCGTTCCACTTAGCGTAGCGCTGCTACGCTGCGTTTCACTCCCGTTAGCAGGAAAGAAAAAATTCGCTTCGCATCTTGGCTCATTCTCATCTGAAAATCGTATCTGAGCTTAATTCGCTGAATTTCCCTGATTGTTTTTCCCTTGCCCCCGGCAGGAAATATTTCTGATGGAGGATAGAAACGATGAAGATTCTCTTTACGGCGAGCGAGTGCGTCCCGTTTATCAAGACCGGCGGTCTGGCGGATGTTGTCGGCGCGCTGGCGCCTGTTCTGGCGAAGCAGGGTCACGACGTGCGCGTGATGCTGCCCCTGTATGCGGCGGTGCCGAAGCAGTATGTTGACCAGATGACCCATGTGACCGACTTCGAGGTCGCGCTGGGCTGGCGTCGTCAGTACTGCGGCATTGAACTGCTGGAAAAGGACGGCGTGAAGTTCTACTTTGTGGACAACAAGTTCTATTTCGGCCGTCCGTATATCTATGGCATGGGCGGCGACGAGTACGAACGCTTCGGTTTCTTCTGCCGCGCGGCGCTGAACGCCCTGCCGCTGCTGGACTTCCAGCCCGACGTGATTCACGCGCATGACTGGCAGTCCGGCATGGTGCCCGCACTGCTGAAAATTCAGTATGCCCACCTGCCGTTCTTCGCGAACATCAAGACCATGTTCACCATCCACAATCTGCAGTATCAGGGCGTGTTCGGCATCCGCGAAGTGCAGGACGTGCTGGGTCTGGGCGACAGCCTGTGGACGGACGACAAGCTGGAGTGCTACGGCTGCGCGAACTTCATGAAGGCTGCGCTGGTGTATTCCGACATCATCACCACCGTCAGCCCGTCCTATGCCGAGGAAATTCAGACGGCATACTACGGCGAGCGGCTGGATGGGCTGCTCCGCGCGCGCAAGCGTGAAGTGTTCGGCGTGCTCAATGGCATCGACATGGCGGACTACAATCCCGCGACGGACGCGCGCATTCCGGCGGAATATACCGCGGATGACCTGTCCGGCAAGGCAAAGTGCAAGGCAGAATTGCAGGAGAAGCTCGGTCTGACTGTTGACCCGAATGTGCCGATTATCGGCATGGTGGGCCGCCTGAGCAGCCAGAAGGGGCTTGATCTTGTGGACTACATCATCGGCGACCTGATGAGCGAGAACGTGCAGCTGGTTGTGCTGGGCATGGGCGAGAGCCGCTATGTCAATCTGTTCTCGTGGGCAGAGGGCGAGTTCAAGGGCAAGGTCGCGGCGCGGTTCGCGATGGACCACGCGCTGGCGCATCAAATCTACGCGGGCTGCGACATGTTCCTTATGCCCAGCCAGTTCGAGCCGTGCGGCTTGAGCCAGCTGATTGCCCTGCGCTACGGCACAGTGCCGATTGTCCGCGAGACGGGCGGTCTGCGCGACACGGTGCTGTCCTACAACGAGTACACCGGCGACGGCAATGGCTTCACGTTCTTCAACTACAACGCCAATGACATGCTCAATGTCATCAACCGTGCCATCGACTACTACGAGAACCACAAGGATGTGTGGCACACGCTCCAGCAGCGCGGCATGACTGGCGATTACAGCTGGACGAACTCCTCTAAGAAATATATGGAACTGTACGAAGGCTTGGTGAGCGGGCGTTTCGACCATGACTCCGCATCGAATCAGGAGAAAGCATCTTCTGACGACGACGCGGAGGCAAACCCAGTGGTCGTCCCGTATCCGTATGAGAAGGAAAAACCCGAAGCGCCCGTGAAGCCCAAGCGCGTCCGCCGCACGAAGGAGCAGATTGCGGCTGACAAGGCGGCGAAGGAAGCGGAAAAGGCAGCCAAGGAAGCCGCGAAAGCCGCCGAAGCGCCTGCAAAGCCTGCCCGCAAGCGCCGCACAAAGGCGGAAATTGAAGCGGACAAGGCGGCAAAAGCCGCTGCGGCGGAAGTGACCGCGGAAGCCCCCGCGAAGCCCGCCCGCAAGCGCCGCACGAAGGCGGAAATCGAGGCGGACAAGGCGGCGAAGGAAGCGGCAAAGGCAGACAAACCCGCCCGCAAGCCGCGCGCGAAGAAAGCGGAAACGCAGGAATAATCCGCATCATCCGACAGGCGTTCTGACCTGAACCCAACAGGTCGGAGCGCCTGCCTTTTTGTACGTGACGGAAATTTCCAGCGCGGTTTGTTACAATCTACATGACACGCCGGGCGCTTTCTGCTACAATGGAGGAGAAGTACCACCACAAGGAGGATTTTCCCGTGCAATTCCGATTTCGACGGGCGCTGTGCCTGCTTCTGATGCTTTTCCTGATTTTGTCGGCTGTACCCGGAACGTCCGGCTTACCCGCTGCGCTCGCCGAGGATACAGCGGATGTTGCCGTACAGTCCGCGCCGCTGGAGCGGAGTGCTGCCACACGCAACGGCATGGTGCGTGTGCGCCTGCTGTCCATTGGCAGCAATCCTGCGTCGCTCACGGTGACGGCAGTCGGCGCAATGGCGGTCAGCGGCGGGCAGACGATGGCGCTGGCGAATGGCGAGAAAGTCAGCATCAGCCACAGCAGCGCGACGGGCGAAATCCGCTTGACGCGGGGCGGCGAGACGGTCAGCATGGGGCGGGAGATGGCGCTCAGGCGTCGGCAGACGGACGGCGGATTCCGCATTGCGCAGGCAAGAAGACCGCAAAACGTCTACCCCGGTGACCTGCACCTTGTGTCGAAGCTGGAAAGCGGGACGTATCGGCTCTATGTCGTGGCGAATGTGTACATCGAATCGTACCTCTATGGCGTCGTGCCGTATGAAATGGGGTCATCATCGGCGCTGGAAGCATTGAAAGCACAGGCAGTTGCGGCGCGGACGTACACCGTGCGCGCCATGAATGCGAACGCATCGAAGGTCTACGACGTCGTGGACACGACCGCTGACCAGGTGTACAACGGCAGTCCGGCGGAGCGCGACCGGGCGGCGGAGGCGGTGGACGCAACGCGCGGCATTGTCGCCATGAACGACGGCAAGCTGACCGGGACGTACTACACCGCGTCCAACGGCGGACAGACCGAATCCGCCCGCAACGCGTGGGGCTCATCCGGCGTGAATTACCTGACGGTTAAGGACGACCCGTTCGACCGCATGAACCCGTACAGCAGCACGCGCAAGATGACGATTTACGCTGCATTTTCCCACGCAAGCCAGAATCAAAGCCTGACGCGCCTGTTGCAGGCGAAAGCGCCGAATGCGACGATTCTGCGCATCGAGGCCGTTACGCCGCACACACCGAAGTATGCCGCACCCAGCCGCTTATATACGAAGCTGGATTTTGACGTGACGGCGCTTGTGGATGGCGAAACGCGCCGCCTGACGCTGACGTTCGACATTTTCAGCGAGCTGGAAAGCACACTCAATCTGTCCATTAACACGACGAAAAACGAACTCTGGTCGGTCAAGGCGGATGGGGAGACGTTTGTGCTGACCGTCAGGCGCTACGGACACGGCATCGGCATGAGCCAGCGCGGGGCGCAGCAGATGGCGAACCTGGGCTATACCTACGACCAGATTCTCGGATTCTACTACGAGAACTGCGTGCGAATGCAGTACACCTTCACGCACACGATTCTGCCGCCCGTGGGCGACGCGCCCGTGACGGCGACTGAAGCCCCCGCGACGATTTCGCCCGCCGCGCCTAATCAGGCCATGGTGACGCTGGTGAATGTGGAGGATGTCCTGAACGTGCGCCTGACCGCCTCAGACAACGGTGCGCTGCTGACGACGCTGCCCGCCGGAACAGCCGTGACTGTACTGGCGAAGGGCGATAATTGGACGCTCATCCGCTTCGGGCGGATTGTCGGCTACGTCCGCACGGAAAACCTGACGTTCACCGGCACGCCGCCGACGCAGAGCGACGAAAACCCGACACCCATCACCCGCTGGGCGACCGTGACAGGCACGAATTCGCTGAATCTGCGCGCGTCCGGCAGCTACGACGCGGCGGTGCAGTCCACCATCCCCGGCGGCGCGGTTCTGTGCGTGTTCGCGGTGGAGAACGGCTGGGCGAGCATACAGTATGGCGCGAAAACAGGCTACTGCGCGGCGGGATATCTAACGTTCAGCGATACTTATCCGGGCAAAACGAGCCAGACCGGGCGTTCTGCGATGGTCAGGACGGCGACAGCGCTTCGGGCGACCCCGTCCACCTCTGCGGCGGTGCTGATGAACCTGCCGCAGGGTGTTCAAATTGCCGTGCAGAGCAGCGACGGCAGCTGGTGCCGCGTGACGGCGGGTGGCATTGACGGCTATGTGCTGGCAAGCAGCCTTGATTTCAGCGCCGTCGGCATCGAATTGACGCCTGTGCCGACGACAAGCGGCGAACAGACCGCGATTGTCAATTCCACCGCCTCGACGCTCAACCTCCGGCAGGGCGCGGGCACGGAATACCCCGTGCTGGCGGAAATCCCGAAGGGAACGAGCATTGTCGTCACAGCATACGGCGAAACGTGGTGTGCCGTTCGCTGGGGCAGCCTGACCGGGTACGTCATGACGCAGTACCTGCGCTTTGATGTGCCGACGGCGACGCCCACACCGGGCGGGACGCCCGAACCGACGGCATCCCCCGAACCAAGCGAAGCGCCAACGCCTGTCCCAGCTGCGTCCGAACCGCCTGCGAAGGTGGAGGATGACGTGTCAGCTGGCAGCTACGTTGCGTGGGTGAGTGCGGACAATGCGCCGCTTCGTCAGGCGATGGCTGCGGATGCGGCAGTCCTGGCGACAATCCCGCGCGGAACGCAGGTGACGGTGCTTGCGCAGGACGGCGGCTGGTGCTATGCCGCGGTCGGGCAGATGACGGGCTATTTCACGGCGGATGCGCTCTCCTGCGAGCAGCCGGACGCGCCGCTGGGGCAGAAATACGTCAGCACAAAGTCGGATTCGCTGGCGATGCGGCAGTCGCCCAATACGGGCGCGGCGATTGTGCAATGGCTTCCGCGCGGCGCACTGGTGACATTCATTTCGCAGGAAAACGGCTGGAGTTACATCCGCTACGGCGGCAAAGAGGGCTACTGCGCGTCGCAGTATTTGAGCGACAGCGCGCCCGGTGCGGTCGTCATCAGCGATACGCCGATTCTGGACGTGACGCTGGAAAAAGTGACTGGGTGGACAGCGAGCATCCGCCAAGCAGAAACGCTCTACCAGTGGTGCAGCGCCGATGCGCCCGAAACGGCGAAAGTCGAAGCAGATTTGGTGCTGACCGTGCTGGAAAAGGGCGAAATCTGGTGCCGTGTGCGGACAGAAGAAGGGGAGGAAGGCTATTGTCTGACAAGCCGATTGACGCTGATTGCGCCGGAGAACTGACCATCCTGCCCGGCGAACGGGTGGACGAATTGCAGCAGGCGGGGCTGCGCATCCTGCAAAAGGAGCAGGGATTCCGCTTCGGCATGGATGCCGTGCTGCTGTCGAGCTTCGTGCGGGCGGAAAGCCGCGACCGCTGTGCTGATTTCGGCACGGGGACGGGTATCCTGCCGCTGCTGCTGGCGGGCATGGGGCGCGCGAAAAGCGTCGATGCGTTTGAAATTCAGCCGGATATGGCGGATATGGCGCGGCGGAGCGTGCTGCTCAACGGGCTGGAACATATCATCCGCATCCACGCTCTGCCGGTGGAGAGTGCCGACGAGGTGCTTGCGCCCGGAAGCATCGACGTAATTGTGTGCAATCCGCCGTATGGGCATCATGGCACGACACTGCCGAATCCGGCGCAGACGCTGTCCTTGGCGCGCCATCAGCAGAAAAGTGGGCTGACGGCGTGGTTCAAGATGGCGTATCATCTGCTGCGCGGCAAGGGGCGGATGGCGGTCATCTATCCGGCGGCGCGGATGCTGGAAGTGATGAAGGACATGGAGAAAGCCGGGCTTGCGCCGAAGCGGTTCCAGCTGATTTACCCCTCGGCGCAAAAGGCGGCGAATCTGGTGATGATTGAGGCGCTCAAGGATGCGCGCCCGATGCTGCACCCTGAACCGCCGCTGATGATTTACGAGCCGGACGGCACACTGACCGCGCCGCTGCGGAAGATTTACGCCATGGAGCGTGCATCAGGGGTTCATGCGGGCGACGGCGAAATTCAGCACGCCCGCGAACGTCACCCACAGCAGGTACGGCACGAGCAGCCATCCGGCGAGGGGCTTCTGCTGCCCGAACTGCACCGCCATGATGAAAATCAGGCAGAGCAGCAGAATCAGCCAAAAGAAGGAAAGCCCAAGCGCTTTCAGGATAAAGAACAGCACAGGCCACATCAGGTTGACGGCTAACTGGGCGATATACAGCCCCAGCAGCAGAAAACGGTCGCGCCCCTGCGCGCGCAGGACGAGCCACATGCAGTACGCCATCAACGCATAGAGGATACTCCAAACGATTGGAAAAAGCCAGCCCGGCGGCGCAAAGCCGGGTTTGTTCAGAGCATGGAAGAAGTCCATGCCGTCGCGGGTGAGGTAGCCGACGAGCGCCCCTGCGCCGAGCGTGGCGGCTTCCAGCGCGACGAGTGAGCGCCAAGTGGCCTTTTTGCCTTGCTGCGTCAAAGTTATCGCCTCCTATGACACGGATAGCCTATGTCATCAGGCGGCGCGGCATACAGGAAAGAAGCGGAGGAAACACGGATTATGGGAAGCGTTTTGGTCATCGGCGGCGGTGCGGCGGGATTGGCGGCGGCGATTGCGGCGGCGGAATGCGGCGATACGGTCACGGTGGCGGAAAAAATGGATCGCGTTGGCAAAAAAATCCTCGCGACGGGCAACGGCCGCTGCAACTTGATGAACACGGGTGCGCCGCGCTATCCGGGAAATGCGGCGTTCGCGGCGGATGTGCTGTCTCACTGCGGCGCAGAGGCACAGAAAGCCTTCTGGGAGCATCTTGGACTGCGGCTTCGGCAGGAAGAGGTGGGGCGCGTGTACCCCGTCAGTTCGCAGGCCTCAAGCGTGCTGGATGCGCTCCGCCTGCAATTGACCGCCTTGCATGTGCGGGTGGTGACGGGCGTATCCATCACAGCGCTGCACCGCGAAAATGATGGCTGGACGGCGCTCTCGGCGGATGGGCAGCGCTTTTGGGCGAACCGCGTTATCATCAGCGGCGGCGGATGCGCCCAGCCCAAGCTCGGCAGCGACGGCAGTGCCCTGCGTCTGCTGACGAATCTCGGCTGCCCCGCGACGCCCTTCGCGCCCGCGCTGACGCAAATCATCACAGACAGCACGTCAATCAAGGGGCTGAGCGGCATCCGCGTCAAGGCGCAGGTAGCGGTTATCGACCGGAAAAGCGTCCTGCATGAGGAGGATGGCGAGCTGCTGTTCGCGGATTACGGGGTCAGCGGCGTGTGCGTGATGCAGTGCGCGCGGTATGCAAAGGACGGGCGGATGCTTCGCGTGTCGCTGGTGAAGGGCATGGGCTTTGCGGATGCGGGCGATTTCCGCCGGGAACTGCACCACCGCCGGAAAAACTGGGCGCAGCGCCCGATGGCGGAGCTGCTGACGGGGCTGTGCGTGCCGCGATTGTCGGCGGTGCTGATGCGGCAGGCAGATTGGCGCGTAACCGAAAGCAGCCTGTGCGGGCAGATGACGGCGGACATGGCGGAGCGCCTGACGAAAACGGCGGATGCGTGGCTGCTGCCGATTCGCGGCGTGAAGGGCTTCGAGAGCGCACAGGTGGCGTCGGGCGGGGCGTCGGTTGCGGATTTTGACCCGGCGACATTGCAAAATCGCCGCCTGCCGGGACTGTACGCGGCGGGCGAGGTGCTGGATGTGGACGGCGACTGCGGCGGCTTCAACCTGATGTTCGCCTTTGGAAGCGGCATTCTGGCGGGTCTGGACGGACGAAATGCCCCGTGGACACATGAAAATGCGCAGAAAAGCTGATTTTTCTCGAAAAAAAGTGATTTTCCCTCTTGACAAATCGCTGAATCGCGCTATAATATTATCTGCTGATGCAAACGCCGCTCATAAGGTAGACGGATGCTTCGCAGATGTGCACCATTAGCTCAGTTGGTAGAGCACCTGACTCTTAATCAGGGTGTCTAGGGTTCGAGTCCCTAATGGTGTACCACATGCCGAATCGCAATCGCGGTTCGGTATTTTTGTGTCCGGAAAACGGCACGCACGACAAATTTTCTTCCCCAAAGGTGCGGAAAACCCTTGTCGGACAGGGCGAAAATATGGTATAATACACTGGTTGTGTCTGTAAAGGACGCTTCATTCGGTATGCCTGTCTTTTTCGGGCATATGAAGGAGGAAATGCCTTTGACCCTGCGCGAAGAAGCGCCGATGACCAAAGATGATGCACGCCGCCTGAATCCACTCCAGCTGGCGTATATCGGGGATACGGTCTATGATTTGCTGACCCGGTCGCGCCTGCTGTACCGGGGGTATAATCTGCATCACTGCCATCAAGCGGCGGTCACGGTCGTCAATGCACACGCACAGGCGGAGGCTTTGACACGCATCGAGGGAGCGCTGACCGAGGAAGAAAACGCCATTGTCCGCCGTGGGCGCAATACTCACGCGCACCACGCTGCCCCCCGAAATCAGACCGCCATGGACTATCAGGCAGCAACGGCGCTGGAAGCCCTCGTCGGGTATTTGTACCTGACTGGGCAGGAGGCACGGTTGCTTGAACTGTTCCGAAAAAGTCAGGAGGTTGCATCATGCCCCGCTCAACCATGAAAGTCGCCCTGATTCGCCATACGCTTTCGCCGGAGGAGGTCGTGGCGCTCGGCGCTCGGCTGTGCTACTCCCGCGCGACGGTGGACAGCTTGCAGCAGCGCGTCAGCCGTGACGACCAGAGTGAGTTCGTCAGCCGGATTTTGTCGATGGGGCATGAATCCGTGCTGGAACACGCCAGTTTCACCTTTGCGATGGAGGGCGTTTCGCGCGTCTTGCTGGCACAGATTACCCGCCACCGGCTCGCCAGCTTCTCGGTGCAGAGCCAGCGCTACGTCAGCTACGAGAAGGGCTTTGGCTACATCGTTCCGCCGAAAATCGAGGCGCTGGGTGAAGCCGCTGTCGCGGAGTTTGAGCGGCAGATGGACACCATGCACCAGTGGTATACTGGGTGGCAGGAGAAGCTCGGCGCGGGCGAGGGCGGCAATGAGGATGCCCGGTTCGTGCTGCCCGGCGCTTGCGAAACGCGCATGATGGTGACGATGAACGTGCGCGAGCTGCGGCACTTCTTCAGCCTACGCATGTGCAGCCGCGCACAGTGGGAAATCCGTGCGCTGGCGACGGAGATGCACCGACTGTGCATGGAAATTGCCCCGGCGCTGTTTGCGGACGCGGGGCCCGGATGTCTGCGCGGCGCGTGTCCGGAAGGGGAAAAATCTTGCGGCAAGGCAGGGGAGATTCGCCGGACAAGGCGCGAATGGCTCGATTCGCTGGCAGACGAACAGAAAAAGCAGAATCAATCAACCGACAATGAATAAGAATAGAGGAATTTGAAATATGGCATACTATGACAATGCACCGTCCCACAAGCCGCAGGGCAAGAAGTCCTTTGAGCGCGAAAAGTGGGTGGAAGAAGGCTCGGAGTACCGCGGGGCGCGCCACGGCGGCCGTCCCAGCGGCAAACGCGACGACAACCGTGCGTATGGCGAGAAGAAGTCGTTCGGCGACCGCAAGCCTTACGGCGAGAAGAAGTCGTTCGGCGACCGGAAGCCTTACGGCGAGAAGAAGTCGTTCGGCGACCGCAAGCCTTACGGCGAGAAGAAGTCGTTTGGCGACCGCAAGCCCTACGAGCGTCGCGACCGCTATGATCGCCGCCCGGAAATGACCGACGAGCGTCCGGCACCGTCCTATCGCGATTCGGAGTACCGCCCGGTGGCTGTTGCGCCCGTGATGGCGCAGCCCGTGGCGGAAGAAGCAGTGCAGGAGAACCTGCTGGCAGGGCGCAACCCGATTCGTGAGGCGCTCAAGGCGGGTCGTGATATCGAAAAGCTGCTGGTGCAGAAGGGCGAGCTGACCGGCTCTGCGCGCGAAATCGTGCAGATGGCGAAGGAAGCGCACATCCCGGTGCAGGAAGTGGAACATCAGCGCCTGAACGAGCTGGCGAAGAACCATCAGGGCATGGTGGCGTTCGCGTCGGCGTACCAGTACAGCACGGTCGAGGCGATGCTGGCGGAAGCGGAGGAAAAGGGCGAAGAACCGTTCCTGATTCTGCTGGATGGCATCACCGACCCGCACAATCTGGGTGCGATTATCCGCAGCGCCGAGTGCGTGGGCGCGCACGGTGTGATTGTGCCGGAACGCCGCGCAGTCGGGCTGACCCCGGCAGCAGTCAAGGCATCCGCGGGCGCGATTGAGCACATCAAGGTTGCGCGCGTTGTGAACATGACCCGTGTGATTGAAATGCTCAAGGCGCGCAACATCTGGACATACGCACTGACGATGGACGGCACGGACTACGAGAAGGTCAACTTCAAGGGCGGCGTGGCGCTGGTTGTCGGCAGCGAGGGCGAAGGCATCAGCCATCTCGTGCTGGAAAACTGCGACCAGAAGGTGTCCCTGCCGATGGCGGGGCATCTGGACAGCTTGAATGCGTCTGTTGCGGCGGGCGTGGTGATGTACCGCGTGCTGTCCAGCCGCCGGGCATGAAACCGCTGCTGATTGTCGATGGCTACAACGTCATTGGCGCGTGGAGCGAGGCGGAGAAAAAGGGCTGGTCGCTGGACGAATCGCGCGACCGGTTGATGCGCCAATTGGAGGACTACGCTGGATTTTCGGGCGAGGAAATCCTGCTGGTGTTTGACGGTTACCAGTCCGAGCGCACGACGACGACTGAAGAGAAGCACGGCGATTTGACGCTGGTTTTCACCCGCCACGGCGAAACGGCGGACAGTTACATCGAGCGCGCCGCGGCGCAGACCCCGCGCTATCGGGAACTGCGCGTCGCTACGTCGGACGGGCTGGAGCAATCGCAGGTGCTGTCCAGCGGCGCGATTCGCATGACCAGCCGGGAACTGCTGCGCGAACTTCGCGAAATGCGCAAAAGCGGCATGTCGGCACACCAGAATCAGCCCAACATGAACCGAAACACGATTTTTTCCCGAATGCCGGAGGACATCCGCGCACGGCTGGAAAAGCTGCGGCGCGGAGAGTGAAGCGGGAGACGCGCCTTGCGCCGCCCGAAAAGCAGGTGAACAGTTTGTCAGACGATCGAATGAATGCAATGAATCAGGACAATGACCCGATGGAGCAGGAAGAGCCGATGCTGCCGGAAGACGATGCATTTTTGCTGGATTTTCCGTTGAGACAGGCTGTGCCCGGCGAACCGGAACAGCCTGCTTCCGTGCCGCTGCTGAGCAGCAGTGCCGCCCATTCGGTCTATGAGGGCATGACGGACGAGGACGTGGTGGCGCTGTGCCGCACGGGGGACTCGGTGGCGGTGGAATATCTGCTGAACAAGTACAAGAACTTCGTCCGTTCCAAGGCGCGCAGCTACTTTCTCATCGGCGCGGATCACGAGGACATTGTGCAGGAAGGCATGATTGGACTCTACAAAGCGATTCGCGACTTCCGGCCGGAGAAACTTGCGTCCTTCCGTGCCTTTGCCGAACTGTGCATCACGCGCCAAATTATCACTGCCATCAAAACCGCGACGCGCCAGAAGCATATTCCGCTGAACAGCTATGTGTCGCTCAACAAACCGCTGTACGACGAGGAAAGCGACCGCACGCTGCTGGACGTCTGCGCTGAAGGGCATTCGTCAAACCCGGAAGAGCTGATAATCAGTCAGGAGGATTTGCGCGGTATCCATCAGCGCATTGACGAGGTGCTGTCGGATTTAGAACAGGAAGTGCTGGCGGCGTATCTGGACGGGAAAAGCTATCAGGAAATCGCGGACAACCTGGGTCGCCACGTCAAGAGCATCGACAACGCCCTCCAGCGCGTCAAGCGCAAACTCGAACGCTATCTGGAGGACATGGAAGCGCAGAACAACGACTAATACTATTTCCTGCATTCGCCTGCGCCATCTGCTCGCGCCTTGGCGCATTCTCATTTGGAAATAGTATGAATCCACATAAAAATATGCAGAAAAGCAGGAGAGAAACAATTTTCCTCTTGCTTTTTTGCGCTTTTTGCGCTATGATAGATGCCAAGAACAGACGAAGGGAGCAGAAACGCCATGCTGAACCGTTTCGCGGTTGGTTATTATTACGCGCTGCATCAAGAAAGCAGGGCGTGATTTGGCGTATTCTCCCGGAGATGAGAAAAGCGCCCTGCTGGCCAGAACATTGGCGGCAGGGCGCTTTCGCTGTTTTAAATTGTAGTGGACAATGATGTCCGGAAGTATGGAGGAAATACCATGATTGTCATCTTGAAGCACGAAGCACGGCAGGAACAGATTGACCGACTGAAACAATTTCTCCTTGGCATGGGGCTGCGCATCGACGAATCAAAGGGCGAAAACAGCACCATTCTGGGGCTGGTGGGCGACACGACGCGCGTGGACGCTGACCTCATTTCCTCGCTGGATGCAGTGGAGGCTGTCCGCCGCGTTCAGGAACCCTACAAGAAAGCAAACCGTAAGTTCCATCCGCAGGATACGATGGTGGATTGCGGCGGCGTGACCATCGGGCACGGCTTGTTCCAGATTATCGCCGGCCCCTGCTCCGTGGAGAGCGAAGAGCAGATGGTCACGGTTGCCAAGGCGGTCAAGGCGGCGGGCGCAACGCTCCTGCGCGGCGGCGCGTTTAAGCCGCGAACCAGCCCGTATGCGTTTCAGGGGCTGCATGAGGACGGCTTGAAGCTGCTGCTGAAAGCGAAGGAAGCAACGGGGCTGCCCGTTGTGACGGAAATCATGGATGCCTCACATTTGCCGCTGTTCGACGATGTGGACGTCATTCAGGTCGGCGCGCGCAACATGCAGAATTTCGAGCTGCTGAAGGTGCTGGGCAAGACGCATAAGCCGATTCTGCTCAAGCGCGGGCTGGCGAACACGATTCAGGAGTGGCTGATGAGCGCTGAGTACATCATGGCAGGCGGCAATGACCAAGTCATCCTGTGCGAACGCGGCATCCGCACTTATGAGACGGCGACGCGCAACACGCTGGATTTGTCCTGCATCCCGGTGCTGCGCGAAAAGACGCATCTGCCGATCCTGGTTGATCCCAGCCACGCGACGGGCGTTGCGCGACTGGTGAAGCCGATGGCGATGGCAGCGACGGCGGCGGGTGCGGACGGCTTGATGATTGAGGTACACAATGACCCGAAACACGCGCTGTGCGACGGTGCGCAGTCGCTGACGCCGGATGAATTTGCGGACGTGGTGCGCCGCGTGAAGGGGATTCGCGCGGTGGTGGAGGAGTAAGAAATGGACAAACTGCGACTGGCAATCCCGGACGAATCGCTGCTTGATGAGATTGCCGCGTATCGGCAGGCGATGCTGGACGCAGATAGCAGCATGGACGGCTGCGGGCCGCTGAAGCGCATGGAGAATCCGGCGGAGTGGCTGGCGTTCTGCCGTCAGCTGGATGACCCGGCGACAACTCCGCCGCATTGGGTGCCGATGACGCAGTTCGTCTGCCTTCGCGGGGCAAAAATCGCTGGGATGATTCAGGTGCGGCGCGAGCTGAACGACTTCCTGCGCGAGTACGCGGGGCATATCGGCTATTCGGTGCGCCCGGATGAGCGGCAGCAGGGTATCGCGACGTGGATGCTGCACAACGTGCTGACGTACTGCCGCGAAATCGGCTTAAAGCGGGTGATGGTCGCCTGTGAACCGTGGAACGTGGGCAGCCGCAAGACAATTTTGCGTAACGGCGGCGTCTACGAGAAAACGGTGCATGAAGACGGCGAGAATATCGACTTGGAGCATTACTGGATTTCACTGACATGAACGAAGCGCGTCTGGCAGAAACGTCAGGCGCGCTTTTTCGATGCGAGCAGTTGAAGTTCATCTTGCAATGCCGCACGGAACTCCTCCGCCAATGGGCGAATGTCGCCGCTGGCATCGCAGCGCAGGACAATTCGCCGGACGCATCGCGCATCGTCAATCGGCAGCAGCCGGATACCCTCGCCCGGCGCGCCCCATGTGTATTCCGGCCAGAACCCAACGCCGCAGCCGAGCGAAATCAGGTTTCGGACGGTCGACGGCCCGGTGCACTCGTAGGCATACTGCGGCATAAATCCACTCTGCTGGCAAAGCTGGCTGCACTGCTCCCGGAAACGGCGGTTGCCCATCACGCTGATGAACTCCTGCCCGCGCAGGTCGTTCAGGCGCAGGGAAGTTTGCGCTGCAAGCGGGGAGGACTGCGGCACGGCGAGCAGAATCCGCTCATGAAACCCGTCGTCGCCGTTCATCCCGTCCGAATCCACCAGCAGGTCATACGGCGGATGCGCCGCGTCGCTGATGCGGGGGAGCAGTGTCATTGCAAAATGCACGTCCGGGTGTGTCTGGCGGAAGCGAACGGCGGCGTCCGTCACCAAATCCGACGCAGCAAGCACACACACATGCAGTGTTCGCGCCTGCTGATTCGCCATCTGCCGCATCATTTCCGGAATGTGCGAAAGTTGATTCAGCGGCTGCTGCAATTCGTCCGCCAGCCGTTGACCGTAGGGCGTGAGCGCAATGCCGCGCCCCTTGCGCGCAATCAGCGGCACACCCAATTCGCTCTCCAGCCGCTGCACCGATTTCGTCAGCGCGGGCTGCGCAATGTGCAGCGCTTCGGCGGCGCGCGTCATGTGTTGCATTTGCGCAACGGTCAGGAAGTACGTCAGCTGGGTCAGTTCCATCAATCATTCCTCCAAAATATGAATGCCATAGCAATTATATATTTTACATCATGGCTTGTCAAGCGTAAAATGATTGACGGATTACGCACAGAAAGAAGGCATTCCTCATGAAGGATTTGACCGTCGGCAAGCCCGGCCGGGTGCTGCTCGCTTACTCGCTGCCCCTGTTCGGCAGCATCATCTTCCAACAGCTCTACAACATCGCGGACAGCTTTGTCGCGGGGCATTTCATCAGCACCGAGGCGCTTGCCGCTGTCGGCAATAGCTCCGAAATCACGCTGATTTTCATCGCCATCGCGTTTGGCTGCAACATCGGCACATCCGTCGTGACAGCGAACCTGTTCGGGCAGAAGGAAATGAAGCAGGTGCATACCTGCGTGACGACAGCGCTCATCTTCTGCGGCATTCTCGGCGTGCTGCTGAGCGCTGTCGGAATGCTGACGTCCGAATGGATGCTGACACTGCTGGACACGCCTGTGGAGACGATGAAGGACTCCGTGGCGTACATCCAAATTTACCTCATGAGTTATGTTTTCCTGATGCTCTATCAGGTCGCGACGGGTATTTTCTCCGCCTTGGGGGATTCCAAAACGCCGTTCTATTTCCTCGCCGTGTCCTCGATTGCGAATATTTTTGTGGATATCCTCTTCGTCCGTGACTTCCACATGGGCGTGCCCGGCGTGGCATGGGCGACGTTCCTGTGCCAGTCCATCAGCGGCATTGTCGCCGTGATTTTCGTACTGAAGAAGGTGCATGAGGTCGTCGGCGGCGAGAAATGCCCGCTTTTCTCCGGAGTGCTGCTGAAAAAGATGTTGATTATCGCCATCCCCAGCGCGATTCAGCAGAGCTTCATCAGCGTCGGCAACATCCTTGTGCAGCGCGTCATTAACGGCTTCGGCACGGCGTGCATGGGTGGCTACACGGCGGCAATCAAGCTCAACAACATGTTCGTCACGTCAGTGACGGCGCTGGGCAACGGCATGAGCAACTACACCAGCCAGAACCTCGGCGCGGGCAAGAACGAGCGTGTGCGCCACGGCTGCCGCAGCGGCGTCACCATCGGCATGACGATGGGCGCGATTTTCGCGGTTGTGTTCTATGTCTTTGCGAAACCGCTGGTTTATGCGTTTATCAGCGACGGCAATCTGGAAGCGGTCGATGTCGGCGTGGACTTCCTGCATATTGTCACGCCGTTCTATGTGTTCCTGTCGATTAAGCTGATGGTGGACGGCGTGCAGCGCGGTGCGGCGCGGATGCTGCAATTCATGATTGCGACGCTGTCGGACTTGTTCCTGCGGGTGGTGTTGTCGTTTACGCTGTCGCCGATTTTTGGTATTCGCGGCGTGTGGTATTCGTGGCCGGTCGGCTGGGTCGTCGGGATTGTGCTGTCGGCGACGCTGTACTTGGTTTGGGCGCGTAAACTAACGGCAAGAGAAGAAAAAACGCCGGTAAAGGCAGAGTAAGGGAAGTACGTTCAAGCCTGGATGCCGAAAAAGGGTCAAGGGACAATGTCCCTTGCGGGGTCAAGGGGCGGAGCTCCCTTGT
>ENA-OPRV01000544-OPRV01000544.1-human-gut-metagenome-genome-assembly--contig:-NODE-544-length-25186-cov-3.710437_pt1 | contig 25186 bp, 24 predicted proteins | sample MGYA00241896_ERZ501886 | MGnify/ENA primary metagenome ERZ501886 (study PRJEB25962, sample SAMEA2042452) | human gut metagenome | biome: human gut; feature: human-associated habitat; material: faeces... | reverse complement strand
CCATAGTCGATGCCGACGTTTTCCTCGATGGCTTTCTTCAGCTTTTCCTTGACTTCTGCCTGTGTCTTACCAAGAACGTTCTTGATGATGGCCTTGCCAGTTTCCGGATCGTGACCGACCGTGTACCGACCCTCCCAGCGTCCGTCTTTGCGTTTTCGAATGTTCCCTTCCCCGTTCGCTCGTCTTTTTGGCATAAAATCAGCCCCTTTCGACAACGAACAATACCGTAACCAAGGGAACAAAGCTACCGAAAAACGGAATCGTTATCAGAAAGTTATCATTTGCCACCCCGGGGATGTGCCGCCTTATCTTTGACTATTGCGGCGCAATTTCTGCGCTGCCGGAGACGCTCTTCTTTGGTTACAGCGGTGCGATTTTTGAACGGTCGAAAGTCTCTTTTCATTGACTGCGGTGACTCAAAACACGCTTGCCCTGCACCATTGATCACGCGAAGGTGATTACCTCGATTTCCTTCCGAAACGGCCACAAGGCACCACCAAAATCCTTGTGACATCTGCGTTTGCGGGAACCAAGACGCCAGCCGCTCTGAAATTTTCTTCAAAAGGCGCCACAACCGACTGCGCTGAAACCCCCGTCAACTGTCCGCACTGCGGGCAGAAGTGATTGGGCAGAGCGTCGGTTCCGACGCCAGCCGTTTATCCTGCTTTCTTTTTCGTCCTCGAAAAAGGCTCGAAAAGCGCAGGAAACGCAGTCATACCAACGTATCCAATGCATCGGTCACACGGCCTTCAACACCTCCGGCACAAACGGCCCACGTTTGCTTTCACGAGTGAAAGTGGGTACACACTCGGCTTTCGGGGAAGGATCGCACACAAGGGCTCACACGCCGAAACAGGGGTGTTTCGGACGGGGGTGGTATCACTACCCTCGGACTGTTTCACACGTTTCGGAAACCCTGCGTGGCCGGGTATCAGAACGGCAAACTTTGCCGCTTTTGGGTCTTGGTCAGAGGCGCTCTTGAAGAATGCAGAGAGCCTGCGGGACAGCGATGCGCTTATGCGTGTCGCTGTCCCGAGGCGTCGCGGCCCCGCCGGGCTGCGCAGACCGACACCGCCCGCTGAGCGGACTGTGCCTGCTCCGATATCTCCCAGAGTCCAACTCTGTTTGCGGCGTCCGGCGTTCCCTCTCTCCGCCTTTATCCCCGGAGCATGACCCTTGCGCGGAATACGCCGTCCTGATAGGTAACCGTACTCACCCCACTGGATTTTTCTGCGATGTGACGGACGGACTGAAGTCCGACGCCGTCTCCTTTTCGCTTGGAGGACTGAAAGACACCACCTTTTTCGCGGATGACTCCGTCATAGGTGTTTTCAACCTGAATCAGTGCCAGACTGTTGCCATGCAGATAGGCGGTCAGTTTGATCCTGCGTCGGGCAGGCGCGGTGCGCAGGCTGGCTTCCAGCGCATTTTCCAGCAGATTCGAGAGAACCAGGCACAGATCGATCTCGTCTACAGGAAGACATTCCGGCAGATCAATCTGCACGGAATACGGGATATTCTCGCGTTTGGCAAGCGCACAGTAATACCCGACCACGCTGTCTGCCGCCCGGTTTTCGCAGAAATGCATTTCAAGACTTGGAATTCTGGAAACCGCACCGGAGAGATAGGCTTTGATCTTTTCAAGATTCCCTTCTTCTGCAAGGGCAGCGAGCTGACATAGCTGGTGGCGCAGATCGTGCCGCGCCTGCCGGGCTTCCTCAATGGCAGCTTTCAGGCTTTCGTAGCGCTGCTGCTGCATGGAAAGCAGCTGGTTCTCCTGCTGCAATCTCACATTCCGGTTGATGCTGATCGCCATCAGAAGGAAGATTGCGTTGAAGAAAAGCATCAAAAACAAAAGTGTGATACTGATCACAAAATACCCCTGCAAAACACGCCCGGTATAGAGCGTGTCCGCATACTTGGGAATCATAAACAGATTCAGCGCAATGAACACCAGCGGCAGCACCCAGAACACATACCAGGTCTGCGCAAAATTTTCATCCTCGACCATTCTCCGCACACTGTGCGTCGCAGGATAATAGGCGATGGCGGCAAACAGCCAGCAGATCGCATGATAGCAAATCGCAGATCGCAGGCAGAGCCACGGCGCAGCCTGCGCCTGCGGCAAACCGGCCAGCATAGCGGCGTTAATCGCTCTTGAAAGGCTGTTGATACAGGCAAATACCGCACAGACGGACAACGCAATCGTTCCGGATTTCCAAAGCGAGATCCGGAGCGTTTTTATGTAGATCACGACTGCAAGCAAGGTTAGGGCTGCAAGCACCGGCGCAGTCGGCATGCGGCGCGCATAGCACACCACGCCTCCGGCGGCGCAAAGCAGCGCAAGCAGCGGAACAAGCCACAAAACAAGCTTTGACAGCGGCTGCTTTAAGCTGGATTTTGCCGGGAAGTAGGCAAGCAGCATGCCGGGAATCACCACGCCGAGCTCCAGAATTGGACGCAGCAGCTCCATTATGCCATCCGCCCCCTTTGAAGCAAGAACTCCATAAGCGCCTGCCGGGCGCTTTTCAGAAGGTCCTGACTGACAAACACGCGGCTTCCGTCCGCCATGCGGAAGGCGGCGCCTTCCAGATCCTTCGCGTGTTCCAGATTCACGATCACGCCGCGCCCGCACACAAAAAAGCGTGTGTCATCCTTTAGTGGGGCGATGAACGTCTTGAAGGGTTGGCGTGTGGCAAGCGTCTTTTGAACCGTCGTATGGACGTAGATCAAGTGGGCGAAGTGTTCTGCGTAGACGATGTCCTGATAGCGCAGATGGATCTCGCTTCCCTCCACCTTTAGCTCCATATATTTGTCCGGCTGCGGTATGCGGGCAAGCAGCTCGTCCGTCAGCGCATCGATGTCCGCTTCGGTAAAGGGCTTGACCAGATAGTGCAGCGCCCGTACCTGAAAGCCCTCCAGCGCATGATCGGTCGAGGTCGTGGTAAAAACCAGCAGGCAGTCCGTGTTGGTTTTCCGCAGTTCCTTTGCTGCCTCCATGCCCGTCATGCCATCCATATAAATATCCAGAAATGCGGCAGTAAAGGGCGCTTTCCTTGCCGCTTCCAGAAATGTCTCGCCGCTTTCGTATTCCAGAATATCCGCCTGCACATTTCTCCGGTGAAGCTGCTGCTCCAGCCGGTCTTTCAGCAGTGCACGTTCCGCAGCAAGATCATCCACAATCGCAATTCTCATGCAGGGTTATCTCCTTGTGCTTGAATTCCAAGATAATTATATCACAGCGTGTCGAGGATGACAAAGAACCGCTGTCGGAATTCGTGCCAAAATCGCCCCTTTCGTGCTACGGCGCTTGAAAAAACCGAATGGCCTTTTTATACTGAGCGCAAGCAAAATGCCAAATCGGATGAAGGAAGGAGGGAAATCTGTGTATCGTATTGCCGTGCTGGCAGAACAGGAAGCAGAGCGGCAGCGCTACGCCGAGCAAATTACCCGGTTTTGTGAAGCGAAGGGGCTGTTTCCGCAGGTCATGCAATATGACGACCATGAACGCTTTTTTGAAACGGCGCAGAAAGATGCTCCAACCAATGCCGTCATTGCACTTTCCGGAGTGGCAGGACTGAATGCGGCGGAGCATCTTCGCTCCTTATGCCCCGCGTGCCGGATGATCTGGTGCAGCGACTTGGATTTCTCCCTTCACGCCTTCCGGCTGCGGGCAGACTATTTCCTGCTGGAGCCGGTTTCCGAGGAAGCATTCCGGCGAGGACTGAATGCCTGGATTGAATAAACGGGGATCGAACCAAACCAAGACAACAAGCACAAAAATGGAGGATATCAATGAAAAAGAAAAAGTTACAATGTTCTGTACCAACCCTTCTGCTGGCCGGTGTGTTGTGCCTGACATTGGCGGCCTGCGGTGCGAAGCAGTCTTCCGACATGCTTGCATCGGATACAGACTCCGCGGCAAGCGCCGCCCTGCCGGTAAAGGCCATGAATGCCAAGCGTGTCGATGAAAACCCCTATATGGCAAAGAGCGACGCCAACATTCACCACGACGGCTACAATACCGACTCTACGGATGAAGTCCTGCCGCTTGGCATCTATCCGGAGATCAATGTTTCCTATGAAAAAACCAACGCGAACGCTTCGCCTGCTATTTACTTTGACAGCTACGGCCACGCAGTCGTTCCGCTGCTCGGCGGCATCGCCATCCGCGATCTGAATGCCGAAGAGACGAAGACTCTTGGCTATTTCTCTCCGAAGCAGCACGACGGCGGTGGTTACGTCATCCAGAGCTCCTACACGTTCCTTGACTCGGAAAACCGCATCGTCTGCCCCACCAGCAACAACCATGTGCTGATGCTGCGGGCAACCGATGAAGCAGGAAACGTCCTGCCGGAGTTTGAAAAGGTACTGGACATTGACATCAAGGCGGCAGCCGAAGCTGCGCTCGGCAAGGAGCTGACGCAGAATCTTCTTTCCGTGGTCTTTGACTACGACGGCAACCTCTGGTTTGCCACCGGCGGCTTCCGCATCTATCCTGAACGTGAGCAGCAGGGCGTGCTCGGCTACATAGCCCACTCGGCGATCGAGGCGATCCTAAACGGAGAGCAGGCCGACCTTTCGAAGGCCGTCTTCGTCTACGGGCTGGCGCTCGGCGAGGGTGCGGAAAACGGGATTGCCGCCTCCAAGGACGGCGCGGTCATCCTGACAAACCAGAACTGCTATCTGCTGCGTGCCAATAACGGTGTCGAGGCTGTCTGGTGCACACCGTATGAGAGCGTCGGTGCGAAGGTCAGCGGCGAGGGTGACAAGACCACCGGCGGCGGTCTTGCCTGGGGCGGCGGCTGCTCCCCGTCGCTGACGCCGGATCTTGTGATGTTCACCGACAATGCGGATCCAGTCAAGCTGCTGGCGCTCGATATGAAGACCGGTGAGATCGTTGCAAGCATGCCGGTTCTGGATGATCTGCCCGAGGGCTATCAGGTGGCGGTTGAAAACTCTGCCATCGTCTATGATGACAGCGAGGGCACCGTCAGCACGATTGTCTGCAACTGGTTCGGCGCAGGCAGCGCAGGCCTTGCCGATCCCAACAGTGACTCTTCCATCCAGAGCTACGCCAACATCTATGACATGAACTGGCTGACAAAGGGCAACTGCATGATCGCGCCCGGCGTCGAGCGCGTGGACACCGTGAAAACCGATTCCGGCTATGAGATGAAGAGCATCTGGTCTCGAAATGACCTGAGCGATACATCGATTCTCAAGCTCTCCACCGCGACGGGCTATATCTACGGCTATGTGCAGGATCTGGAAAGCGGCATGTGGCAGTACATCATTCTGGACTTTGCCACCGGCGAGACGGTATTCACCATGGACGTCTCCAACAAATATGGCTACAATAACATGGCTATCGGTATGTATGCCGGAAACAGCGGCAACGCGCTCTACTGCCCGACGGGCTATCTGGAGCTGCTGTGCTTGCAGGACCGCTTTGTGTATCTTCCCGAAATGCCCTACCGCAAGGTCGATCTCGATAAGGCCGCGCGGAACGTACTGACACAGGAACAGTTTGAGCAGGACGGCGGTGACGGCACGGTCGCCAGCTGGCGCAATACTGTGACGGTCGAAAATGTTCATCCCAACACGACGGTCTCGTTCCGGATGAACAACCTTTCCGGGGACACCGCCGGGCTGAAGCTCTATGCCTACGGTGCAGACGGAAAGCTGGCGGAGGTCGGCAATGAGCTGTGGTCGATCACGGATGAGACAGGCGCTGCCGTGGATACCCTGTCCGATGGCACACTGTATGAGCTGCGTGTGAGTGTCGCGGACGGCGGCGCGTTCGACCTGAGCGAGACGGAAAAGGAAATCAAAATTTCCGTTGTACTTGTAAAGTAAGACTCAAGGAAAGCTGTCAAAAAACTACAAAATCACCCCCGTTTCTGATTGATATGCTCCCTTTATGAGAGACAGTGAAATAAAAATACTGTCAATCACGAAGGGAGCATTGTTCATGTCAAGAAGGAAAACCAGCAGATCAGAGCAACTGTCGGCGGCGAAAGCCTCTGCATGACCTGTGGACGTGTCAGCCCTTTGTCCACGCAGTCTACCTTTGAGGACTTGGCGGTGGATTTCGAGGGTACAACCGCCAGTGGCGCGGAGCGATTCTACCGGCGGACGCTTGACAAGCTGCTTGAAAGCAGGCTTGTCCATGCCGTGACGCTGAAGCAGACCGAGTGCCGCAAAAGGAACAAAAAAATAGCCGCCGCTGTCTACCTGTATCAGGCAGACAACGACGGCGAATGGGGCGAGATTCGGTTTGATTTTGAAAGCGGCACAGCGGAGATTGTGAAGCTGGCAGATTGGGACACGGTAAAGTCCAATGTTTTCGCAAAAACGGCGATACGGTTTGTGCAGAGCTTGCCGGAGGCGAGACTGCTGAAATCCGTGATTGTGCCATTTGAGATGGATATTCCGGAAAAACCAGTTCTTCCGATGAGCGCGGCAAAAGCATTGAAGGGCAATTCCTCACACACGATCTCTCTGCGGCAGACAGAATGTCAGAAAACAGGTGAAACAATCACTGCCGCTGTCTACGAATATCTGGTGGACAACGACGGCAAGTGGGGCGAGCTGCGGTTTGATTTTGAAAACAGCACAGCGGAGATCGTCCGACTAGCTGATTGGGATACGGTAAAGTCCAATGTTTTCGCAAAAGCCGCGATTCGCTTTGTTCAGAGCTTACCGGAAGCAAGGCTGCCGAAAGAAACCGCCGTGCCGTTTGAAATCTCATAGATGCCGGGTTGACGCACACAGAAAATAGTGCATTTTAGCCGCAGTTGCGCAAATGTAACATAGAATTGCGGAAATTCCAGCTCTGTGTGATAGAAAAAATGACCGCGCCAAGGTAAAATTGGAGACAAAGAAATGGAGGATGCAGGCATGACATTCGGTGAAAAACTATTGTTTCTCAGAAGGCAAAGCGGATTATCGCAGGAGCAGATCGCGGAGAAGCTGAATGTTTCGCGGCAGGCAGTATCCCGTTGGGAAGCGGGCGCGATTCCGGATATGGAAAATGTGGTCAAGATCAGCGGCTTCTTTGATTGTTCGCTGGACTATCTGATGAACGATTCTATTGAAAAGCTCCCTGAAAAGGTGACCGCAGCGCCGCATTACGATGTTGTGGAGCGCAGGAGAATCCAACCGGAAACGGTATGTCTCATGGTTGGACTCGCTGCATTAGCGGTCGTTTTGATTCTTTGGATCGTTTCCAAATTCGTTGACGTTGGCATACATCATCAGGACGCTGTCTCTAAAATGTGGTACACGGGCTTTGGTGGTTTCGCGGACTACTACGGACTTCGTCCGCTGCTGTTCGGCTGCGCCGCAATCTGGATGATTGCCGTTGCTTGCCGGGTGTATATTCAGCTTTTTGTCAGGCGCTATATTGTCAACAAAAAGTATCTGTTTTGCCGCATTTGCAGTTTGCTTCTTTATGCGGTAGGCACTGTCATATGGATCATCTGCGTCCTTAAACCGTGGAAGTTCATGTGGACGATTGGGATCAGCATCACTGTCGCCGTGTACGCTTTGATGATTATAGCAAGTCTGATCTTGGCCCAAAAAATGAAGGGAGGCGAGAAGTAAATCTTAATATTCAACCGATAGGCAAACCGTCCATGTCAAGCAAGGGAGGCTTTGAAAGTGAAGAAACTGATTGCAATTCTTTTGTCCGTTGTGAGCATTCTTAGCGTATGCTCCTTACCCGCATATGCTGCATCTGGAGAACAGCACGCGGATACTGCGCCGAAAAACGACAGAGAAACCGTTATTACAATTACCGGGGAAGAAAACATCAGAAAGTACTTGGAGAGTGTTGGCGAAGAATATGATCCAACTTTGCTATGTATTCAGCGCAGAATCATTGCAGATACGGAAGTCATTGAAAACAATCAGCCCTCTCCGAATACCGTCATTCGAGAATATGTAATTAGAAATAAGGACTCATCAACATACACCGATTTTTCAACTGTGTTGAAAGAGTACCGCAGACCTTCCGGGCGGGTGCTGATTGATGAAGAAATCGGTATCTCCTCAACGTATACTGCCGATGCTGGTATCTCTGCGGAGATTCTTGAGGCAAACCTTGGATACGCAGTAGAGGGAACCGAGAATTTCCGGATCGAATGGGAAGAAACCTATTCGTATGCTGTGAGAATCAAAGTCTATCCCATTTATGAGAAAGTCACCGGTGAAATTTGGGATGATGACGTTTACTATGATGATTACATCGGAGATTTTACCGTCTATCACGCAGTCGGTGACGACGTTCGAGTTTATCGTGCATAACACTCTTATTGTGTTAACCAATTTCTAAATATTACAAAGGAGAGAAAAACATGAGTAAGGTAAAAAAGACACTGGCTCGTTTGGCGTGTTTGACCCTCGTTCTTGCAACGATTATGGCTTGCGGGACAACGGCTTTTGCGTCATCTACAGGTGAAGGGACAGGAAAAATTTGGGCGTTCTATGATGGAGACTTCTCCGATTCGTGGGAACTCTATCATTCCGGAGATTCGGGGCGCGCAAGCCTGACCTATGGGTACAACACATTCCTGATCCATGAAGATTACGCTTGGGCTAATCATAGCACGAAAACTCATCATGCCGAACTTGCAACAACAAATGGAAGCGCTTCTGGACCAAGCAAAAGTGCTGGTACTGTCTCAAAAATTGAGATTACGCACTTGTCGTTTGAGAACTTCTATTTTTGCATTTTCTAAGTCTCCATATTTAACCGCGAAGCATCCCGTGTGGATGCTTTGCGGTTTTCAATAACGAGTTATGAATATGCGTACTTTGGAGGCATGATGCAAAAAACAAAATATTTAACGGCAGTAATCCTATTTCTTGTAGCATTTCTGCTGATTGGCGAGTTTTTTATCTGGCGTCTGTATACGTTCCCTTCGGAGTATCCTTCTACTACGGTATATTTACAGGAAGGGCAAAGCAGAGACGAACTTTTACAAGATATCATGTCGGCTGCGAATGAAGTTGGAATAGACGTTTTTGCCGTCGATACGGAGATGAACAGTGCCATATCGGCGGCGATCCACATATATGGGACTGCTAATACTGCAAATAAGTTAAAGAACCGTCAAATTGAGCCCGGTTCTTACAGCAGCCTTTTCCTCGGCAAATTAAAACTTGATATAAACCCAATCGATACGATGCCGACGGGACTCACTCCGGACAGGCTGTTCCTCACTGGCTCTCATGCGGAAAACGTGCAGTTCAAGCAGTTGCTCATCAACAAATATGCTGGAAATATCCCGCAGCCAATGGAGCGTGGAGATCAAAAAGCGTGGATCGTCGGTGGACTGTGGCTTGTCGTTTTTTCGCTGCTACTGATTATCTCCCTGTATCATCTCGCGTTCCTAAAGCGAGAAGGTATTGTAAGAATGATATCTGGCGAACCACTCGGATCGTTCGTGCTGTCAAATATCATTCGGGATACGGCTGTTTTCGCAGGAATCTTTTTCTCCCTTTTGCTGATTACCGGTCATTTCACAAAATCAACATTTCTTCTGCCTGTAACTGTCTTTTCGTTTGCTGCCTTTGTCTTTGTGAACGCAGGGTTCAATGCAAGGCTGCTGAAAGTTGATTTCAGAAAAGACGCTGCATCAAAGCAAAGTGCCAAAAATGTACTGAAAATCAGCTATGTCTACAAATGCGCGGCAATTATATTAACGATTTTTGCGGTCAGCGGGAATGTTCAGCTCATCAAAAGTGGAGCGGACTATTATTCCCAAAAGACGTTTTTTCAGCAGCATAATAATTATTACTATCTGAATGTTTCTACGCACACGATAACGGACGAGGACGATGCAAACAAGCAGATTCTTGTTGACCTTATTTCCAATCCGCAGCATCTCATGCTTGTTGATTTACAGGTTTCAGATGGCGACCTGGGGTATGTATATACCGACAGCAGTACAATTCCTTATCTCAAGGAGCAGATACCGGAACTTTCTCAAGCCAGCCTCGGCTCAAAAGTCTATTTTATCGTTCCGGAATCTGTAGGCGACAACACTCTGGAGAAGGACAGCGCTATGGATATCTGGTCTGCATATTATAAAGGCTCCTTCGAGTGCGAATTCATTGAATACGAAAAAGCAAGTATAATGGCGATAAAAAACATGGGAACGAGCATTGAAAGCTCGTATTTCAGGAATCCGATTGTTGTCTTAAACAATCTGGACGCTCCCGATTATACCTCTTTTTTTAATCTTGAGTACATTGCCGCAAACACACTTTTTGACATTCCGGATGCTGAACTACAATCGCTGGATCAGCATAAGCAAATCAACTATAGCACAAATGCCTGCGAAAACTATACCTTCCATCTGGATGCGGCAAAGAGAAACATAATTACCGGGCTTGTGTTTATGGGGCTGATTTTGATCCTGAATCTCGTAATGTCCAAGAGTATGCTATATTTTGAATATAAGGTACGAGCTGTAGAATATTTGCTGAAGAAAATTCTTGGAGTAAGCCTGCTCAAGTCCAACGCGAGGGTGTTGCTACTGTCCGCTGCATCCGTGGGACTTGCAACTGTTGTCAGTTCTGCATTGATGTATATGCTGGGAGAAAGAGAAATTCTTTATAATATTGTTGGCAGCGTCATGGTTTTGCTCATGGATGTTCTGTTCTCTGTTTATTATATTCACACAATAAGCCGAATCAGCCTTATACGGGTATTCAAAGGTGGGAGCATATGATTGAGATAAAGAATTTGAATAAAGCCTACGGAAAGCACAGCATTTTTCAAGATTTTTCGTTGCGTATTCGTGACGGAGAAATTGCTGTCATTTCAGGGGAAAGCGGCGCGGGAAAAACAACGCTGCTCAACATAATTGGCGCGTTGGAACCGTTTGACGGCGGTCAGGTTGTCGTGAATGGAATAGACATCAACAATCCAAGGAATCACCGAAAATATTTCGCCGAGCAGGTCGGGTTCCTTTTTCAAAATTTTGTACTGATTGAGGAATTGTCTGTACGGAAGAACTTGGAATTTGTGCGAAAGGCAAACGCATCCGGTATCCCCATAGAAGAAGCCCTGCGCAGGGTCGGTTTGCTCGATAAAATCGACAGCAAAGTATATACCCTGTCAGGAGGCGAACAGCAGCGTGTTGCGCTTGCGCGGCTTATGATCAAAAAATGCAATATCATTCTTGCCGACGAACCGACAGGGTCTTTGGACAGAAAAAACGCTGATCATGTACTTTCTATTCTGGAATCACTCAATGCAGAAGGAAAAACAGTTTTAATCGTAACACATGATATGTCGATTAAAACACGTGGGTGGAGGATGATTGATCTATGAAAAGGAAACCAAGAAAATGGGTAATTGCACTTGCCGTTATCTTAGCCCTGTTCGGACTCTATAATCTGATCTGGTATACTGTTGTTTGGAATAAGTACGGAAAGCTCACGGAAGGCATGAAGGAACTGTACTACCATCGAACATATGTGATTGACGAATTGGACGGATATACCTATAACGTAAAGATTCCGGATTACCTGAGCTTTACAGGCAATCTCGGAATTCAGAAAAGTCAGGACAGTGACTGCGCCTTAATTATTTGGCCCGGAATTTTCAAGGAAACGAAGTATGGCGTTTTTCTTGAAGATGAGAACGGCAGAAGCTACGCGGTCGAGTTAACTGCCGACGCAGAGCCTGCGGCAAATACTTCTGATGAAGAAAAACGGCTTGTTGATAAATACAGAGATAAAATTGACGATTTACTTGATCGAGCAAGCCGCCAGTGGAACTATTGATTGTATGCGTAGAAAAGGCTTGAAGCCGCTGTGGGTATTAGACATACTGTTTGATTCGCTTACATTTATTTCAATTCAATACCTTCTACTGTGCTGTATGTATTCATTTCGGTCAAGTATTGCATATGTCCTTTTCTTCGCCCTCAACATCTCCGTGATCTCTAAACACTGGGCGAATTTGAAAAATGCGCTGCATAATAAGATCATATTTTTCTCTGTGTTTGTACTGAATTTTATTGTGCTGGGCGCTTTTATACTTATGGTTGGCTACGTGGAAATCTCGCCTGTACTCAAGAGGGTATTATAATGAGCTGCTTTATGAAAATACGAAAGTCTATAACCCTGTTAGGTGCAGCGTGCATCGTAATAGCGAGCTTGCTCGGTCTGCAAAAAGGACTCGCGCTCCTGTTTTTCTGCATGGGTTTTCGGGAATCTCTCCGCGCAAAGGGCTATTATGATAACGCGCAGAAAAAATGGGCTATTGCCTCTTTCGTCGTTGGAATCTCTGTATGCATTTGTGGATTTCTCTCTTTGACGAACTTGATTTGAATCTGTGTATTTCTTTACATTCAGATAAACAGCAGAAAAAGGATCAACCGCCCGTTTCTTTCGGAAACGGGCGGTTGTCTTAGCGTTTGTGGTTCTTGCACACCTAAATCCATCGGCTATCAGTAGTAAGTTTGAATTAGTTCCCTATCACTGTTAAGCCAACTGTTTGCAAAGGTTCGCACTGGTCAAGTGCGTGTTTTGATGGGCAGTACCTTCAAAATGGGCGCTGGTATGAATGTGCAGGACAGGCTGATTGCCTTGCATGATCTCGACTGCCCCTGGCGACCGGGTGATCTGGAGCAGCGAAGCGGTCGAATCATTCGGCAGGGCAATATGAATAAGCAGGTTCACATCTACCGTTATGTCACAGAAGGGACATTCGATTCGTACCTCTGGCAGACGGTGGAAAACAAGCAAAAATTCATCAGCCAGATTATGACCTCCAAATCCCCGGTTCGCTCCTGCGAAGATGTGGATGAAACGGCGCTGTCCTTTGCAGAAATCAAGGCACTTTGCGCAGGCAATCCGGCAATCAAAGAGAAGATGGATTTGGACATTGAGGTTTCTCGCCTGAAGGTGCTGAAAGCTGACCATCAGAGCCAGCAGTTTCGGATGGAGGATAACCTGATTAAGTATTTCCCTGAGCAGATCCGTAAGCTGCAAGGCATCATTGCCGGACTGGAAGCAGACATTCAGACAGCAGAAGCACACCCGCACCCCGAAGAAGGGTTTGCTGGCATGACCCTCGATAATAAAGTCTTATCTGATAAGGAAAAGGCAGGCGTTTCCTTACTGGAGGCTTCCAAACAGGCAACCGGCTATGACCCGTTGCAGATTGGCTCGTATCGGGGGTTTGAGATGAGCGTTACTCTGGAAAACTTCGGAAAGGATCGGGTGCTGACTTTGACCGGGCAGCTCTCCCACCGGGTAACGCTGGGCAACGATGCCAGAGGCAATCTGGTCAGAATTGATAACACCATCAAAGACATGCCCAGACTCTTATCGACCTCTCAGGGGCAGCTTCAGAATTTACAGGAACAGGTGGCGCTGACGAAAGCCGAGCTTGGCAAACCATTCCCCCAGGAAGCAGAGCTGGCGCAGAAAAGCCAGCGGTTGGCAGAACTCAACTCGATTCTGGACATGGACGGCAAGAAGAACAACTCTGACCGTGACAGTGAAGACAGGGACGACACGGATCGGCCTTCTGTGCTGGATGATCTTCACCGCCGCGTCGAGGAAATGCCACCCTATCGGAGGACAGAATCCCGTGAATTGGAGGAACGGTCATGAGGGAAAAAGATCAGATGCTTCACTTCCGTGTGAGCAAAGCAGAGCTGGATATCATCCGGCAGAAAATGCAGGAGGTGGGTGTCCGTAACATGGGTGCCTACCTGCGCAAGATGGCCATGGACGGCTATTGCATCCGGCTTGACCTTGGTGACCTCAAAAAGGTGGTTTCTCTTATGCGCTATGCCAGCAACAACCTGAATCAGTACGCCAGAAAAGCCAACGAGACTGGCAGCGTATATCTGGAGGACATTCAAGATCTGCAAAAGCGATTCGATCTCATATGGGAAGAACTAAAGGGAATCCACACGCGGCTTGCCAGCATTGAGTAGCCTTCTCAGCGGCATCCTTGCGCAAATCCACATGATCGCCTACAATATTGGTGAAAGGAGGGCATCGCCTATGCTCGCTCTGATAAAACTCCCCTTCAAACTGCTGTCCCTGCCTCTGATGATTGTTTGTGCCGGTCTTTCCCTCCTGGCAAAGCTGTGCAGCAATCTCTCCGGGTATATTCTCAGTCCGCTGATCCTATTCATTTTCGGATGCGGGGTCTATACGGCGATCTCGCAGCAATGGAATCAGGTGCTGCTGTTGGGAATGATCGAATTGCTCTTCATTTCGGCGTTGTTTGGCTCCGTTCTGATCGAAACCATATTTGACTGGTTCTACGCAATTCTCAAAGGGTTCGTACAGTCGTGACAGCATAACTTGGCCACCTTGCAGCAATGCAGGGTGGCCCTCTTTTTTACAATACCATAGGAGGTAACATATGGCAGCTACGCGGCTGATTGCGCTGCATATCAACAAAGGAAAAACCGTGGCACAGTGCCTGCGGGATCGGACTGACTATGCGCAGAACCCGGAGAAGACCGCCAAGGGTGATTTGGTCACTGGCTATCAGTGCGACCCAATGACCGTAGACGAAGAATTTCTACTTGCCAAACGGCAGTATCAGCACATCACAGGAAAGCACCAGAAACGGGATGTGATTGCTTATCAGATTCGACAGTCCTTCAAGCCAGGTGAGATCACGCCGGATGAAGCAAACAAAGTTGGCTATGAATTGGCAGAACGCTTTACCAAAGGGAACCACGCTTTCGTTGTGGCAACGCACACTGACCGTGCCCATATACACAACCACATTATTTTCAACTCCACCACGCTGGACTGTGCCCACAAATTCAAGGACTTCTATTATTCTGGACTGGCCATTCAAAGATTGAGCGACCTTATCTGTCTGGAACATGGGCTTTCCATCATTGAAAAGGTGCCCTATTCCCAGCGCCCCAAGAGAACGATCTATGAGAAACGCACCACTTACCGGGAGCGCATTCGCCAGGATATTGATACCATCCTGAAAAAACCTCCCGCCGACTATGATGCCTTCCTGCGCCGACTGGAAGAGATGGGCTATGAAGTCAAGAGGGGCAAATATGCTTCGGTCAAAGGAAAAGACCAGCAGCGGTTTGTTCGGTTCCATTCTCTGGGTGAGGGGTATGTCGAAGAAGATATTCAGGCTGTCATTGCGGGCGAGAAAAAGCATCGTGCCAGAATCAAATCTCCCTTGGCAAAAGAGAATCGGGTATTCAATCTGCTGCTTGTCATCGATGATAAGATTCGGGCAAAAGGCCCCGGCTATCAGCAGTGGGCTACAAACTACAATCTAAAGCAGATGGCGAAGACCCGAATCTTTCTCAAAGAGCATAGCATTAACTCCATGGATGAGCTGCGTGAGAAAGCAAGCACCACTTCCGCAGACTTCGACCGAATTGACAAAGAGCTGAAATCCGCCGAACAACGGCTGGTAGAAATCGCCGCTTTGAAGAAGCACATCATCAACTATGCCAAAACCCGCGAGGCCTATGTCCAGTACCGAAAGGCTGGCTACAGCAAAGCGTTCTTTGAAGCCCACCGGGAGGAAATCACCCTCCATAAAGCGGCAAAGGATGCCTTCCAGAAAATGGGCATGAAGAAACTGCCAAAGGTCAAGGAATTGTCGGAGGAGTATGCCACTGTTCTGGAGCAAAAAAAGAGCCTGTACGCGCAGTACAGGCTCTCCAGAGAAGAAATGCAGGAGTATCAGAAGGCACTCCACAATACGGAAGTGTTCTTTGATATGGATAGAAACAGTGAGATTGATTACCATCTAAAAGAAGAGTTCACAAAGGCACAGACACAAAAATGAGTTATTATGCAGTACTCAAAGGCAGTGAAAGGAATAGATTTGTTCGATGTAATATGATATAATCAATTTGATTCAACAAATTTCGGTAGTTCACTTTTTTATGAGTAATCTGATGAAGCAGGGAGTGTATCAATATGTACTTCATGGAAAAACACTTATTATTGTATATAAAGACGAGTTGATTGTTAACCAACTGAAGAAATTGATTGAGACCATAGTTGCTTTACGCACGCAAAGTGGACAGGAAGTGATTGGTGAAGTAATGGCTGTAAGCTATATGAAATTTTGAAACTGTTGATTAGGGCCTATCTGAAAACTCAAACCTCATATATAAATTGCGCAAAATCCAAAAATGCAGTAGAATAAAAGAAAAAGCATAGGGGTGATCTTATGGCAGCAAAGCGATATGAGTTGACCGATACCCAGTGGGACAGGATCAAGGATCTGATTCCACGAGCTAAGACTGGCAGGCCGCCAAAGGATGACAGGATGATGCTCAACGCAATGCTCTGGCTGGCCAGAAGCGGCGCGGCCTGGGCGGATATCCCTGCACGGTTTGGGCCACATCAGACCGTTTACAGCCGATTCTGCAAGTGGCGTGACGACGGAACCCTTTTGCGCATTTTTCAGGAATTGAATGCGGATGCAGACTATGAGAACCTGTGTATTGACAGCACGAGCATCAAAGCACATCCGCAGAGCGCGGGTGCAAAAAAGGGGCTGTAAATTCAGAAAACAACCAGTTTATCGGTGTAAGTCATGGTGGAAAGACTACAAAAATCCACGCTGTTGTGGATGCTTTGGGGAATCCCGTCCACTTTCTGCTTACCGGCGGAAACATCTTTGATGCCAGTGCCGCCATTGATTTGCTTTCGGAAGTGAATATTTCCGGCAGCAACATTCTGGGCGATAAAGCATACGGAACAAAGTCCATTCGCGCCTACATCTCGGAGCAGGGAGCATCGTATACGATCCCACCCAAAAGTAATGTGATCGAGCCTTGGTTCTGCGATTTCCACACCTATAAGGAACGCCACCTGGTCGAGTGCTTCTTCAATAAACTCAAGGTTTTTCGCAGGGTCGCTACACGCTATGATAAGCTTGCTGTGTCCTCTCTTGCTTTTGTCCATCTTGCTTCCATTTGGATTTTGTTGAAATAGTACAAGAATACTTTGTGTTCAGATAGGCTCTAACCAATTGGGAAATTTTTTGAGATTTTGGCAAAGTAATATGAAAAAATTCCATCAATTTTTCAAAAGGCCCTTCTACTTACTCTGAATAAGGGGTGCCGTTTGGCAAGGTGTTTCGAGAAATTTCTCAATTTTTCTATCAAGACGCAAAAAAAGCGCAGCCTCCGGATTTCTCCGAAGGCTACGCCTCTAAATATACTATTCGGTTTTCAGCAGTTATACTGATTCGCTATTTCTGTTCGCAATGTCCATTCTATCTTATTGCTGATAATGATGTGCGTTGCGTGAAGCCGTGGCTATCTGTTTCTCCAAAAAGTTAGATACATCTGAGCAACCGATTCAAGCAACACTCCAAGAATATGCATAATGGCAAAGATGCATACTGCAGCAACATATTTCAATGCCTGTAAAGGAATAATTGGCCGTATGAGAGCAATTCCTATGAGAATAACTAAGTAAATAATTTCAACAATGACATTGTATGCAATGTTGGAAAGCAAAATTTGGAATAGAGACAGATGTTTTCCGCCCACAGGTTTATATTGAGTAGAGTCAGCCATTTCCTCCTTTAGACTTTTGATGTTTGCATTGTCTGCTGTAACCAGTATGGAAATAATTGCAACAGAAAATGAAACAAGGATGGCAACGACATTGATTTGGACATTCACAAATTCGGAAAAAGTTGACCGGATGGTTTCCTCGTTGCCGATGTTAAATATGAGTGCACCTGCCAATGCCAAAAGCCCCAAAACTACCGGGATCAAATATTTTACCCATATTCGTTTTCTGGATTGATAATAGTCCCTAAGTGGAACAAGTAATATTGTCTTCATATTCTACCACCCATTGAGGCAATGAACTCCTGAGCCTTCACAAAAAAATCCGAGCTCTCCACTTCGTTTGTGACGCTTTCACCCTTCACCTTTAAGAAATGCTTCATTCCCGTGATATTAGTATCCACTTCAAAACTTCCGGCGTCATTTGTCCCTATAATCTTAATACGCTTAATCTTGCCCTTAGCTTTGTCTTGCGAATCCTTAAAATATTCCTTAATTAAGTTTTCAGGAAAGCATTTATATCCTTTAGGACGCTTCAAGCAAATATCAACTTCGTCAGCAATGTCAGTTCTTCCCGCAAACCGCATAAAGCCATCCTTAATATCGTCTTTGTATACTGTCAACTTGAGGACTGACATAGTTTTGGCTCTTTTGATTGAAGATAGGAAATCTTCTCCCGGCATAATCTGACTTTCAATGGTGTAGTGGTACGGGTCATTTCCGTCTTCATTGAACTTCTTGAATTGTTCATTCAAGTAGTCGATAATACACTTTAGAGTTATGCCATAGTGATTGCTTTCGTGAACTGCAAGAAACCTGTTTTCGCCTTTTGCAAGGCGAATGCATAGATGTGTCTTTTCTTCGTCTCCATCCTGAGGTCTCTTTCGTCGTCCTCGCTCCTGCATAGTTTCAGTGTCGATTTCATTCCGAACGTGGTTGTATTTTGCCGACTTGAAAATCACATCATAATTTCCGTTTTTCAAATCCTCGTAAGAATCTAACCACACGACCTTTTCTGACGATGTAATGTCTTTCTTGCGTTCAGGAAGTCCTTTTGTCATTATATATTCCAGCAATTGGGAAAAAGCGATGATAATCTGATCCGTACTGTAAGCCGAATCATCTTTTGCATCTTTATGCTTAGAGATAGAAAGGTAGTAGAAATAGATAGGCACTTTTTTCCACAGTTCTTGCTCTCTCATATTCCGCCTCCTTAAAGCACTTCCGAAAGCAGTTGCCAGTTTTCATCGTGGATATTGTCTGAGTACTTGTCTACGCAAATGCATAGTTCTCCACTTTGTTTATCCTGTCTGACAATGCCGCCCTGTAGGTTGTATCCATCAAGGTATTTTCTCAAAACGCCGAATTTCTTTGCAGTGAATCGATCAATATCTTCACTGCTTCCTGACTTTGTAAAACCACCTTTTGTTTCTATAATCCAGATATCGCCATCATTTGTGCCAACCACATAATCGGGGTAAAAGGATTTTTGTTTTCCAAAGTTATCCGTATAAACAATCGAGAAATACTCTGAGCCCTTATCTCCGTTCTTATAGAACCACTTCATTTTGCCACTACCTTCGCAAAAACGCTCAAACAGCTTCTCCGGCATAGATCTCTTTTCCGCAGAAGATAAATACCCTGTATAGACATTCTTGGTGTATTCCATCTGTGACTTTGATGTTCCGTCATATGTGAAAATCATTTCAAGGGGAAACCCCACTGGTTTTTCTGTTATCCGGGGAATTGCAAGCGTTAGCTGCAAAGACTCATCAGCCATAGCATCACGGACATCGTCTATAAGCCTTCGCTCGTTGTTGATAATAAATGCATATAGGTTTCGTGTTTCCAGACGAAGAATTTTTGCGTCGCACCGAACTCCGTTTAGGAATAGCTTACGCATAATGGTATTAGTGCTGCTATAGTCCAAATTGGCTTTGTATCCAATCTCAGCGACACAGTGATGATACTCTTTGCCGTGTTTATGCGTATTCAATGGCTCGTGAATCGAGATGTCATTTAATTCTGTGATTTGGTCTTTGCTCAGTACGCTGACGGAACCAGATTTGGTAAAATCCACAATATCTTCGTCGAAAGAATAGCCATAAGCTTCTAACTGACTTTGGTTTTTATCGAGGTCCGTAGCGGTATGGTATTTTTTCTCAAAGAACTTCCAAATAACTTTGAGTGCAAACTTAGCATCGCGTGGAAATGGAATATCAGTTTTAAATTGGCTGATAAGCGTAAAGGAACGATATTCCGGCTTCAAGAATACTTTATAAGCATCTAATGCTCCCGTGCCCAAACTCAATTTAACGCTTTCCGTAAATTTCTCATCCAGCGTATAAAGATAACAGCAATCTAAAAGGTCTTCGCCATAATGCTTTGCTTCCGGCATCCGGCGAATCCTTCCAATCGTCTGAATTTCAAATACCTCGCTCATATTGTCACGGAGCTTCACGAGAATCTGCGCTCTTGGGCAATCCCAACCGGTAGCAACCGCCTGTTTGATAATTACAGCTATTGGAGTAGCGTCATTATCTTCAATATCCTCAAGGTTCTGTTTCTTATCAGACAACCATACCGATAGAAGGTTATTCTCGTAAGTAATGCCTTTGCTTTCGAAGTACTCTTCGACACGGTCAAGCAGTGCATCTGATTTATTCGGTAATTGGACGATAATCAATGGATTTACGCCAGAATCTTTCTTGGCGTATGCGGCTCGTAAGTTTCGTTGTTTCTCGAGGGCTTTATCCAGCAGGTAGGATATCTGATCTTCAACGCTAATATGCTGTTCAAAATTTTCATTGATTATCAGGAGCTTTTTTATCAGGCCTTCAGCAATAACATCTTCTTCTGGAATCTCTATCAGCAGAGCATTCTTGTAGTTTTTAGGTGTAGCGGAACAACGGATAATCTTATTCGCATTGAACAGAGCAAGAATGTCATCTGCTTTGATCGTATCATTCTGATGTGACTCGTCAACAATTATGGTAAAAGTCAAACCGTTGTCAATTGCATTCTGAATATGTTCGACAAAGTTTGTTCGCTCACTATCCTTAAGTGCATTGTTCCCTTTCTTAGTAAGCTTTTCCCAGTTGATGAAACAGGCATCATTTTCTTCAAAGCCAGAAGACATTATATCGGATAAGAGTTTTGTGTTGCTGCCGTGAATGTATTTATCCATTTTGGCTTTACTCTGTAATTCAAGATTACCTTTTCCGGGGGTAAGCCAAACAAACACTGCTTTGTTTGTGCTCTTCAGATACTCATCCATAAAGTGTGTAAGGATAATGGTTTTGCCGCTACCAGTACAACTCTTCAGGATAATATCCCTATTTGGCTCTCCCATAGCTTCCATAAGGGCCTCAATGGCTTTAAGTTGAAAATTTGCAAGCGTGATCCCCATATTTATCCCTCCAATTCTTTGTAGTAATAATCCGGAATAACATTCACCGCAATGTTATATTCCTGCAGCGCTTGCGCTTGCTGAGCGTCCAGCAATACATCGTGCCCCATATAGAGCTTTCGGCATCTCTTACAGATACCTTCATCATCCAAAAATATTTCTAACTCCTCATCTGTCAGCACGATGGCAATTTCCTCGTTGCCCGTAAAATTGATGCCGTTTTCCAGCTCCACCAGCTCCCGGATATGACGGAGCAGCTCATCGGCGTACTCGTAGTACATACGATCCGAAATAGGTACATAGTCAACTTTATAGTATTTCAGGCTGGCGGCATAGTCTTCTTTATCAATGACACGGCGGATGCGTTCGTAGGTCACATCCCGACAAATGCCGTTTTCATTGTTGGTGCAGAGGATAAAGCGGCGACTGCCATCTGTTTCTCTGTTGAGAAGCATTGCAGCTTCACCTGTAGTACCTGAGCCAGCAAAGAAATCAACAATCAAGCTATTATCTGTAGTAGTCGCTCTCAAAAGCTCTACAATGAATTCAAGTGGCTTAGGGTATGGAAACCTCTTATCTCCAAATAGGTTCCGAACATAGGTGGATCCTTTTGTTGTGAAAAAGTCTTTTTCTGTCCAAATCGTCGGTATTTCGCTTCCGACAGTTTCATTTTTTCCAAGCTTTAATGTGGGTAAATTATCCTCTCTGCCAATTATCTCCAGAACACCGGCTCCGATTTTTCGAATTACACCATCGGGTAGATACTGCAAACTATACTCGTTGGGGCATGCCTTTGATTTGTTTTTGCTTACTTTTATATATCCTAGCTCCCAGTCGTGCAACAATCTTGTGGAAATCAATCTCCAAACACAATCTGCACCTTTGCTACTGATAGGCCAAATTGCCACAGCACCTTCGGGCGCCTCATCAAAATCGAATGTAAAATCTCTCGGGTCCCCAGTATAAGAACCATTAGCAATCCTCTCAGCTAGAGATTTACCAACTCCGACAATTTTCATTGTGCTTTTTTCTATAAAGATGGGATAGGTTTGATTTGGACGAGTTATTTTATCGAATGTACTTAAAGTTAACCCTTCAAACGGTGAACGCTCAATTCCCCCTGTAAAGTTCATTGCACTAGGGGAAAAAGTTACTGGTACAACGAACAGAAGATATTCTTGTGTGTAATTGAATCCACCATTTGGCTTTCCGCCAGATGTTTGAACTGTAACCGTAACAATTTGCCGATCGAAGAATATGTCTTGGCAGAGCAAGTTAAGATTGTGAATTTCTTGGTAGCCAATACTGATAACCAAAGCCCCCTGGGGAGAGAGAAGATGTCGCGCCATTTTTAACCGCTCATTCATAAAGGATATCCACTTTGAATGAATAAAACCGTCGGTCTTATCTACAAAAGCATCGTCATAGATGAAGTCTTTATTGCCCGTATTATACGGAGGATCAATATAGATGAGGTCAATCTTACCACGATGAGTCTTTTCCAACAATTTCAGTGCGGCAAGGTTATCCCCTTCAAGCAGGAAATTCATCTGCCCGCCGTGGTCAATAAACAGATCTGCATCCTCGGTCAGCACTGGCGTATGGGTATCCAACACCTCATCGATTTCCTCCCGATGCTCCTCGAACACGAGACCGTACTTTTTCCCGTTCACATCTTTTTCGAGTTCGGACAGGTAGGAGAGCAGGTTGCCCGTATTCTCATCCTGCGGTGCTGCGGCGATAAAGGCACGAATCTGCTTGATTTTGTCCAGCAGATCGTCCCGCTTCTTTTTCGAAATATTGGTGCTCATCGTGCATCCTCCAATATGGTTTAATTCATAATTTCTGCCCCAAAGTGCCAATTTGGCACTTTGGAACCACCGTGCTGGCACTTTGGGATTTCGCCAAAGTATCAATTTGATACTTTGTAATTCTCTCTCCTCATCCGACTGCCACTTCAACATTTTTGCCGCTGAAGGCCACGCCGTATTTATAAATCGTCCTGACCCCGGCGGTCGTCAGCTCGGTTTCGTATTTCTTATCGTTGATCTGCTGCAAGGCTGTCTCAGACAGCTTTTTCAGCTGCTCATCGCTGCAATTTTTCTCCGCTTTCAGCTCGATCAGGATGCCCGGAAGACCCTTTTGCGTGGGCTTCAGCTGAATGTCATAGCGCCCGTCGCCGGATTCCCGGTTGGAGGTCACGAAAGCGCCGCCCAGCAGGGCGCACAGCCCCAGCATAAAGCCGTGGTAGAAGTTCTCCCCGGCGGTATCGAAGGAGCTGACCGACTGGGTCAGCAGCGTCTGTATCTGCGCTTTCAGCCGTGCGTTATCGCCGGAGAAGATGGCCTCCTGAACGGAAATCGCCGTGGACGGCGGGATCAGATTCTCCAGCCGCTGCAAAATCTCCTTGTTATAAACCAGAGAAATCTCCCGGTTGGGCAGGGAGACCTCGCACATAAAATCGCCGCTGAAGGAGGGCGTGGTTTTCAGTGTCTTCAGATAGCCGGTCACCAGCAGGAAGCTGTAAATGGTGGAGGGATTGCTCTTGATCTGCGGATAGATCACGCCGGTGTCGATGAATGTGGTGAAGGTCTCGCCGTTGACCAGGGAGGTCAGACGGTTATAAATCTCCTCATCCGCTTGGGCAAGCACTTCCCCGATAATATCGTTGCTGCCGGTGGAGACCCAGAAGGGCCTCGGCTCGCACTCGTTGCTGAAGTAGTTGACCACCGACCACGGGTTGAAAATCTCCGTCTTGCCGAAGCGGTAGCCGTCGTACCACCGGCAAATTTCGTCATACTTATCGGCAGCGCCGTAGTATTCCGCCATCTCCATCACCTCGTCGGCGGTGAAGCCGAAGTAGGCGCTGTATTTGTTGTCCAGCACGGAGTTGATGGACAGGTTATTCATCCCGCTGAAGATGCTCTCCTTGGCCACCCGCAGAATGCCGGTGAGGAAGCCGAAGGACAGGTGCTGATTATCCTTGAACCCGCCGGAAAACAGGTTCCGCATAAACCGGATGACCTTGTCGTAATAGTCCTTCTGATAGCCCTGCTGGATGGGGGTGTCGTACTCGTCGATGATGATAATGGGCGCAACGGCATAGTGCTTGTGCAGCATAGCGGACAGGTCCAGCAGTGCAGAAGCCAGCTCTACCTCGCTGACCTTGCCGTCTGCCAGCTTTTCATAGGTCTTTTTGCTGTACTCGTCGCATTTTTCGCTGGTCAGCAGCTCTTTGTGCCGCCGGGCCTCCTTTGCAAAAATGTCCCGGATGGCCGCAAAGGTCTCCTCCCAAGTGTCGAACTTCACATCCTTGAAGGTCAGGAAGATCACAGGGTACTTGCCCTGATAATCCCGGTATTTCTGGCCGCAGGCCCAGATCTTCTTATCCCGGAAGTAGACGGAGGTATCCTTGTCACTCTTTTCAAAGTAAGTGCGCAGCATATCCATATTCAGCGTCTTGCCGAAGCGGCGGGGACGAGTGAACAGCGTCACCATCGGACGCTCGTCGATAAAGTCCTTGATCATCATCGTCTTGTCGATGTAGTAGTATTCCGACGAGGCAAGGCAGTAGTTGGACACGCCGATGGGCAGGGGCAGCTTCGGCGCGAGCTCCGTCTTGCGGAAAGCGCCCGTTTTAAGCCGCTGATCCGCCGGCTTCTGCGTATCAGCGGGGATCAGCCAACGATTGCCCTGCTTTTCCGCACCGGCGATTCTCCCATTCTTGCAGAGCGTCGCAACTCTCCGCTCTGTTATATTCCAGCGCACTGCTGCCTCTCTTACCGAGATCATTTCAGCCATAGGGATACCTCCACGCATAAAATCACAAGTACATTATACCCGGATAAAAGAATAATGTCAACAAAGTTAGGAACAATGTCGTTTCAAAACAGCATTATTCTTTTCTACGCACAAAACAAGCGGAGGCCATCGACCTCCACTTACTCATCATCCGTATACAATTTCCTGCATCACGGCCTCGTTTGCTCGGTTTCGGATGCTGTTCCTTCTCCGCACCCACGCCTGCGGGTCATTGGCCTTTACCTCCTCCGTCACACCCTCGGCATCTGCGTATTGTTCTACCAGCCGAAGAAAGAGTTCCTGCGCCTGCTCCGCGATGTCTGCAAGGCGGCCGCCCAGTGTCCCGGCGGTCAGCAGGTTGAAATACAATACCCGATGATGCTTCTTCAGATAAAATCGCCGCCGC
>ENA-OPRV01000533-OPRV01000533.1-human-gut-metagenome-genome-assembly--contig:-NODE-533-length-25512-cov-7.042071_pt1 | contig 25512 bp, 15 predicted proteins | sample MGYA00241896_ERZ501886 | MGnify/ENA primary metagenome ERZ501886 (study PRJEB25962, sample SAMEA2042452) | human gut metagenome | biome: human gut; feature: human-associated habitat; material: faeces... | reverse complement strand
TCAAGAATTGAAAATTTGTGGCCACGGGACGGTTCTTGCCCTCTACCGCTGCGCTCAAAACGCATTTTCAACAAATGTTTCCAAATTGTTAAGACGCAAAAAATAAGTAGCGGGGCTCTGCTCATGTAATGGGGTCGCCGTTTACTCCGAACGAAGTTCCTGCCCCTGTTTGTGCAGCGGCGTTTTCCGGCTCGCTCACAGAAAGTGTGAGGTCGTGGCACAGTATCACGTTCAGACGGCTTATGAAGGATTCAAGGTACAGTATGAAGAAAGCTGGGCGCAGTGCGGACACTACGACCTGCTTCTTTCAAGCACAAGAATAACACTTTGAGGTTGTACAGTCAACAACTAAAAACAAATTTCAGAGACTTGTACAACCACATAAGATTTTATTTGTGAAAAAGAAAAATACCGCCCACGCAGCGCAGCGATGGATTTTGTCGGGTGAATCGGCGGCAAAATGAATCGGGTGTGTTGCGGGGCGGTAAATTCTTCGTGGACTTTTCCTCACGGAAGTGGTGGGTCTCACGGTGATAACCAACCACTTTCTGTGGCTGTGTTCAAAATGAACACGACCACATCTTGTGGATGGTTTCAAACCAATCCACAAAATCAGTGAGATTTGTGACAGAGAATATCATGTTTCGCAAGGTGCGTCAAGATGATTTTGAAAAATTTATGACGGTAAAACATAAGAAGTCTTACTATTTGGCTCAAATTGAAGTCTACTTGACTTTTTTATTGAAGAAATGTCCGTTTTATGCTGCTGCATCTGTAACAGCCTGACGATAAGCACTTGCAGCGTTGTTATTTTATTCAACTGGCTGGGGGATAGTCCTCTGCATCGGGCGAAGTATTCCTCAGTACGGTTTCCACCGCGCACAGAGCAATCTTGGCAAGATTCAGCGTGGTATGGGGATTCATGGCGGTATGCCTCCGTCTATTTTTCTGTGTATAGAATACCACATAAACAAAAAGAGAACGGACGGTCGTTTCTGTTTACGAATTGAGCGCCTGCCACAACGCATCTGAAGCATCAAACACTGCCACGCTGTACCCGGCAAAGCGGCTCTGGATATCAACAGTCTGGCTGCCATCGGCGGCAGTGTTGTAGCTGCCCAGTTCCAGCCCGGAAAGGGCGGGCTGGCTGCGCCACGGGATAAGCTTTGTCTGCCATTCCGCGCCCAGCTTTTCGCTCAGTGCCCCATAGGCCTGTTCGAAGCCCTCCGGGTCATCCAAGATCCAGATTTTGCTCTCGCCGTTGGCAAGGTCGGTGTTCATCTGGGTGGCACCGGCCATCTGACCGTTCATGTCGGTCAGGGCGGCATCGGCGCTCCATGTGTAGTTGTTCACCTGCACCACCACAGTCCCGTCGCCGTTGGCGTCCTCCGCATAGTCTGCCAGCGCAGTCTGCAGGCGCTGCACGGCCTCGTCCGGCAGGGCCTCCGCCGTGACTACCGCCACGGTGTAGTCCGGGTCTACGGTAGTCAGCAGGCCGTGCGCCACATACGCTACGCCCACAATGACCATTGCCGCCACCGCCACGATGCCCCAGTTGTAATACCACCAGTTGGCGCGGGAGCGCTTTTTCTGCTCCTGTGCGGTCAGGGGCTTATCCGGCGCTGCCGGGCGCGGGATGCTGCGCACCTCTACGCCGTATTCCTGCCGCAAAACCGGGAACAGGGTCTGCATCGCTGCCAGCCCCGGCAGCCAGAAGCCGAACAGCACCGCCCAGAACACGCTGACCGGGAACAGCAAGATCATGCCGCCGATGCCCGCCAGCATGAGAACGCCTGCCAGGACGCAGCGCGCCGGGGCGACAGCCAGCAGCCTGCCCGCCCGGCGCAGCAAGCTGTCCGGGGCGGGCAGTTGCAGCGGCAGAACGGCAGCGCAAAGCGTAGCCAGAACCGCCAGCACCAGAAAATCCAGCGCCAGAAAAACGAGAATGGCAAGCCCGGGGTAATACCCCTGCTGCGCGGCGGCTTCAAACACAAAGGCCGATACAAAGCACAGCAGCCCCAGCACCAGCGTGCCAATGCAGCCAAAGCCGCAGGCGGCTTTCCAATGGGCGGCTAGGGTCTGCTTTGCCCGGGGCAGCCACTGGGAGGGGTCGTTCTGCAAGCTGCGCAGAGCGCAGTCTGCCAGCAGCACCATGGCAGGGCCGGTCAGCAGACCGGTGACCGCACTGCACACCACCGTCAGCGGCAGGGAGAGCAGGGTCACGCCCAGCGAGACCCCCAGTGCGGCAGGCAGGCAGAGCACGCAGACCATCAGGTTCGTGCCCAGCAGCTGGCCGAGGTCGCGGCCGACCATCTGGCAAAAACGTGCAAAGCCTTTTTTCTCCGGCTCGTTTGGGCCTACGCCGTGGCCGTCCCGCCCATAAAGGGCATTGTAGATGCTCATTTTACTTCACCTCGGTGCCAAAGGCTTCGATTTGGGTCAGCGCCGGGAAGGGGGAAGTCCCCTCGGCCTGAATCAGATCCTTCAGCACAAGGCTGCGCACCCGCTTGGGCTCAAAGGCCACGCTCTGGGGTTTGGCGCTTTTCACCAGCGGGATGTCCAGCTGGCTGCCATCAGAAAATTCCACCGTGGCCTTTACCCAGTAGTTGTCGTGGGGGAAATCTGCCCGCTCGGTGATGCGCAGCTCATCCAGCAGTACTTCCCGGCCAAAATCCAGCGTCAGGGCTGCGTTCGGGTCGCGGTTGATGCCCCAGCTCTGGTAGGGATACTCGCCGTGGGCGCTGTTCTCAAAAATGCCGTCGATGGCGTTGCGGGCGGCAAACACCGCCTCGCCGCGCGTTTCTACGTTGGCGCTGGCGTGGGGATAAAAACCGGTGTCGCCATGCTCGTCATAGCAGTTGAAGGCCAGATTCCGCCGGGCGGCAATCTCTTCCGGCAGTGCCAGCCGTGCCCGGATAACGTGACGGCTGCCCGCAAAGCTCTTGGGCGAGTAGGTGATGGCCTGCTCCCCGAAGGGAATGTGGAAGTTGATCTCCCGCTTGACCACATACACAAGGGCTTCGGGCATGGTGTCCTCGAACTGGATGACGCAGTACTGCCCGGGATGGTCGATCTCCAGCGCCACCCGGTCGCCGGGCTTGTAGCAGTTGGTGTAAACAAGGGATACGGCGGTGTCAGCGTCACAGGTCATCAGGGTGTGGCCGGCTTCGTCCAGAATTTTCAGCTTGATGGTTTCCATGGCAGTTCTCCTTAGTACAGTTCGAGCTTCAGCATTTTTTGGAAATGCAGGGTGATCTTATAGATCGTTTCCGGCCATGCGGTGCGCAGGCGCGGGTCGGTGATGGGCACCGGCGTAACAGCAGCCGTTACGGCACCCGGGTCAAACCGAATGCCGCCCAGTGTGCCCACCGCAAAGCCGTCCGCAGTGGGGACGGGTTGCTGCTCGGTGAGCAGGGTCAGGTCTACTGTGCCGGGATAGTCTGTTTCGTCCCGCAGGGTGATGCCCTGTTCGCTGACAGATACGCTGCGGCGGTAGGTGGTAAGCCCCGGGATGGGCGGGTACGCGCCCGCCAGTTCGCCGGTGATGCTATTTTCCTCGGTGCACACCTCCCGGGCAGCGTATTCCGCGCCGGGCAGCTGCTGCACGCCGTCAAAGGTGGGCAGGTTGTGCCATGCGCTCTGCATCGTCCAGATCTCATACCGCTGAGGGCTGAAGGTCTTTTTGGTGTAGCTCTCCACTCCGATATCGATGAGAAACGGTCTTCCGTCCTTGTACACGGTAATGCTGCCGGTATCGTTGTGGTTGTGGCTGTCGCCGTTGGAGCCAAACTTTGCACCCAGCACCCAGCTGCCCTGCCGTGCGGCATAAATGCCTACACTGGGGTACCATACTGCAGAACGATGCTGGGGAACTGCGGCGTATTCCATCAGTTCCTGCTCGGCAAAGGCGGTGGTCAGCCGGTACCACAGGTTGATGTGGGTGCTGCCGTCCGGGTTCTGCAAATGGTCGGGGTCGGCATCGGCGCGGAAATCTGCCGCCGCAAGGGCCTGCAAAGCATCGCTGCCTACGGCCTGTCCAAAGCGGTATTCCCGTGCACCGCAGCGCCCGGCCAGGGGGCTGCAATCGCCAAAGTTCAGATAGTAAGGTCCTTCCACATGGACATTGCAGATGTACTCCGCGATATTTTTGATCTTTGTTTCTCTGAATAGCGGGCGGAAGGCCTCCGGCGCAACGTTGGATAAAATTTCAAGACAGCCCCACAGGGTCAGTCCGGCGTGGCGATAATACTGCGCACCCTCGTTGCAGCAGCCGTCCGCGCCGTAGTCCTTCAAAAAGCAGTCGAGGCTGTAGGCTGCCTGCTTGACGGCAGCTTTTCGCTGCTGCTGGGTGGTGGGCAGCAGAAAAACGGTGAGCAGCACATTCTGAGTGCACCAGCTCGTCCAGTTACACATAGGCTCTTCGCCGTTGCCCATCCACCAGAAGTGGCTTGTAAAATAAGGCGTCAGGATGCGGGCGTCCAGCTCCCGCTCCATCCTCGCCGTGATGCCCGGCGCGGCAGTATCCAGCTCATCGGGCAGTAAGTACCGGGTCAGCGCCAGAAGCGCGCCGGTCTCGGCGGCAAATAAATCCACGATGGGGCGGGTGGTGTCCGGCAGGGGCAGCTGCGGGGTGTCCCGCACATAACTGTTGTGGGCGGGCAGCTGCCATGCACTTTCCTCGCAGATCGCCCATACGGTATCGGCAATTTCATCCAGAAAGCGCCCTTTGTGCTCCACACACTCGGCACTTACCAGCGCGCACAGCCGCGCCCGGCGGGAAAAGTAAGCCGTCTCCCATGGGGTGCGCCGCCCAGTGTGGGTGAAATCCAGCCAGAGCGAGAGCGGCAGGGGCGCAATGGGCGTTTGCAGCGCGGCTTCCCCCGCCTGCAAAAAGCGCTGCTTTGCCCGCAGGGGCAGCCCCTGCCATGCGGTGTGCTCTTTGACAGGGGGAAAGGGCCGGTAATCGGGAAGAAATTCCGGCAGATGAGCAAGCTGTTCCTGTATCATAAAAGCCTCCGATTTTAAATACTTTGCTGGTATTCCCGCGGGCTGAGCCCCGTGACCTTTTTGAATACCTTGGAAAAATAGAAAGCGCTCTCGTACCCCAGTTTCTCAGCGATCTCGTATACTTTCAAATCGCCCTGTTCCAGCATCTCTTTTGCCGCAGCGATGCGGGTCTCGGTGATGTACTCCACAAAGCCGCTGTCGCCGTATTTGCCGAACAGCTGGCTGAGGTAGTTGGGCGAAAAATTGAATACAGCCGCCACATCGGCCAGCGTCAGTTTTTCCGAAAGATGATTCTTAACATACTCCTGCACCTGTGCCACCACCTGCATCTTCCCGGCGGTGGCGTCGCCCTCGTTGACCTCCACGAACTGGATGGGCTGCTCCACCGTGAGCAGGGGCTGTAGGTGGGCGTTTTCCCGGCAGCGGCGCGCCAGCCCCAGCAGGGAGCCGGTGGGGCGTCCTACCGCCCAGAGCAGCCGTACCGTGAAATAGTTGTATAGAATTTGGCTGGCGCGTTCCAGCAGCGGGCGCAGTACCGTCCGGTATTTTTGGCACTGGGCATCGGTCAGGCAGAAAAGCACATTGCAGCGCATGGCATCCGCCCCGGTCACATAGCAGGGCAGGTAGTTTTGCAGGGTGGTCTCCAGCATCCGCCCGCAGGAAAAACTCAGCTTCAGCTGCTGGGCGGGGGTAAGGGCGGTGTTGGCGATGATCTCGCAGCTGGCTACAAGGTAGGCGTCGCTTGCAAGGTTCAGCTCCATGTGCTGCAAAGGCTGCTCCAATGCGGCTTCGTCCGGGAACAGCCCGGCGTACAACCGCACGAAAAAACGCTCCTGATAGCTGCGCACACTCTCGGCAAGATTTTCCTGTGCTGACAATTCGCCCAGCAAAGCACGCTCCTTTTTTACCTTTTCGGCGGCCTTGGCAAGGGCGGTTTGCAGGTTTTCGGGGGTCAGGTCCAGCTTGACCAGATAATCCACCACTCCGGCACCCATGGCCTGCTTGATGTAATCAAATTCTTCAAAGCTGGTCAGCATGATAAAGGCGGGCAGGGCGTTGCGCTCCCGGCAGGTGCGGGCAAGGGTAAGCCCGTCCATCACCGGCATTTTTACGTCGGCAATGACGATATCCGGCTTCTCCCGCTCAATGAGTTCCAGCGCCAGCTTTCCGTTGCGGGCGGTGCCGCAGACGGTATAGCCCAGCTTTTCCCATTCCAGCATCCCCTGCAGGCCGATGAGCACCAGCGGCTCATCATCCACCAGTAATATCCGCAGCATGGGTGTCTCCTTTCTGTTGATAGGGCAGCCGGATGGTGACCTCGGTGCCCACGTCCTCTTCACTTTCAATGGTCAGGCCGTAACCCTCGCCAAAGGAATACCGGATGCGGCGGTTCACGTTCCACAGGCCGACATGACGGAACTTTTCAGCCTTTTCGGCACCCTCGGCGGGCTCGTCCAGAAGGTGAGCTACCTGCTCCGGCGGCATGCCCACGCCGTCATCGGTAATGCGCAGCAATACGTCCCCGGTATCCGGGTCGGTGGAGATATCCAGCAGCACGCTGCCGTGGCCGCCCTTGGGTTCCAGCCCGTGGAAGATGGCGTTTTCCACCAGCGGCTGCAAGGTGAACCGGGGAATCATGCAGTCCCGGCAAAGGGTCTCGCTTTCAATGCGGGAGACCTCAATCTCCAGGTCGCCGCCGTAGCGGTACTGCTGGATGGTAAAGTAATCGTTGAGCAATGCCAGCTCCTCCTGCAAAGGCACCAGCTTCTGGGTGCCTTTGGAGATGCTTTTGGTCAGCCGTGCAAAGGCGGTGACCATCTCGGCAATGCCGGGCGCGTGCTGGATGGTAGCCATCCAGCGGATGCTGTTGAGGGTGTTGTAGATAAAGTGCGGGTTCACCTCGTTTTGCAGCATCCGGTATTCCAGCTCCTGCTTGCGACGTTCGTCCTCCACCCGGCGGGTCATCAGGCTGTCCACGTTTTCAGCCAGCTGGTTGATGCCCCGGCCGATGTCGCCCAGCTCGTTGTTCCACTCCACCGTGCGGTCGGGGGCAAAGTTGCCGCTGCCCACGGTTTCGATGCGCTTTTGCAGCGCCTCCACCGGGCGGGTGATGACCCGCTCCAGCCAGTGCTGCATCAAAAAGCTCAGTCCCCAGATGATGGCAGTGCCAAGGGCGACCAGCCACAGGTACACGCCGTAGTGCAGCAAAAAGGTATTTGCGGGCAAAAGCTGTACCAGTGCCGCGCTGCGGCCGTTCAGTGTTACCTTGACTACATAATACTTCTGGCCGTCCAGCTGCACCTTGCCCTGCCATGCGGTCTGCTCTGTCACGCCGTTATTGCTGCCGGTGCGCAGGGTGTAGTCCACCTCCCGCAGCGGATTTTCAATCTCGGTCAGGCTGCCGTTTTCGATCTGCCACAGGCGGCTGCCCATCTCCCAGTACAACGCGCTGCCGTCGGTCAGGCTGTAACCTGCTGCCGGGTCGGTGATAATGGCGGTATCCAGCGCAAGGTAGGTGCTGCCCCGGTGCAAGGTGCCCTTGCCGCAGCGGACAGGCTGGCTGATGGCGATGCAGCTCGGACTGCCGGGCAGCAGCGGGTCGGTGGCGAACTGCATCCCGTACCCCTTGGTGAGAAACTGCTTTACGCTGGTGCGGTTGAGCGCCGCCGAGGAGTTCAGCGGGCCGAACTGCAAATGCCGGTCGTTCTCATTGGTAACAAAAAAGCGGAGGATATGGCTGTACAGGGTGCTGGAATAGTATTTTTCCTGCATGGCTTCGTAGGCGGCAATGGTCTGGGTGCCGTTGATATTTTCCTGCGAGATGTACCGCCGCACGGTGCTGTCAATGGAAGCCCAGTTCAAAAGAGCATCGGCGCTTTCCAGACTGGTCTCGATGGAGGTAGCCACCAGCCGCAGGTTGAACTCTGCCGCCTGCAGGGAGTTGGCACGCACATATTGGTTGGAGAGAATGAACAGCGCCGCGCCCACGGCCAGAGAGGTAAGAAAGGTAAAAAAGCGCATTCCCCACACGATCTGCCGCCGCAGCGGGAAACGGTGGCTGCTCTTCATAACGGTGCCTCCTTTCTGGTGACAGTTTGCATTCTTTCCTTTATACAGTACTGATTCCGGCGCGGTTTGTCAACGGCTTTTTTCATGAGAATTGTGTACTTTATATGCTTTTTTCTCTCGTCACGGATGCAAACTGTGCAAGAGAACAAGAAAGTGCAGACTCCAGTGTAAGAAAGTACATCTTTTTTTAAAAGATACAGAAAAACTGCAACTCTTCCCGGAATTTTTCCATTCCGGTTTTTGCGTTTGTGCGGTATCCTAGTGTCAACAAAAGCGAGCGGCTCCCCGGCACGGGGGAGGCTGCTGCACAGAACAAACACACTGCCCTGAAGGAGGACACACTTATGAAAAAGATCTCTCGTCGTTCGTTCCTTACCGCTGCCGCTGCCTGCGGCGCAGCTGCTGCCCTGAGCGCCTGTGGCGGCTCTTCTGCAAGCTCCACCGCTGCTTCCTCCACTGCCGGTTCCACCGCTGCTTCCGCAGCCGCAGGCCCTGTTACCCTGCAGTGGTCAGTGTGGGATAAGGAGTCCACTCCCTACTGGCAGGCCATGGCCGACGGCTACATGGCAAGCCACAAGGACGTGACCATCGAGATGGTGGATCTGGGCTCCAGCGATTACATGACCGTTCTGGCCACCCAGCTGGCTGGCAGCGCTGATCTGGATATCGTGACCATCAAGGATATCCCCGGCTACGCAAACCTGATCAATCTGGACTACCTCAAGCCTCTGAATGAGGTGCTGACCCGCGACACCGGCGATTTCAACGGCACCATCGAGCAGCTGACCACCGATGACGGCAACTTCTACGCCGTGCCCTTCCGCAGCGACTTCTGGGTGCTGTACTACAACAAGGATCTGTTTGATGCTGCCGGTGTGGAGTATCCCTCCAATGACCTGACAATGGAAGATTACGATGCTCTGGCCCGCAAGATGACCAGCGGCTCCGGCGACACCAAGGTCTATGGCTGCCACTACCACACCTGGCGCTCTGCCGCTTCTCTGTTCTCCATTCTGGACGGCAAAAACACCATCATCGACGGCACCTACGACTTCATGAAGCCCACCTACGATATGGTCATTGCCCAGCAGAAGGACGGCATCTGCATGGACTACGGCTACCTCAAGACCTCTTCTCTGCACTACTCCGCAGCCTTTGAGAACCAGCAGTGCGCAATGGTCAACATGGGCAGCTGGTTCATCTCCACGCTGGAAGCTTACATGAAGGATGCCGAGACCAAGTTCAACTGGGGCATCGTCAAGTACCCGCACCCCGCCGGTGCAGAGGCTGGTTCTACGCTGGGCACTGTGACCAGCTTGGCCATCAACGCGGATTCTCCCAAGGCAGAGGCCGCTGCCGACTTCATCAACTGGTGTGTCTCCGAGGAGGGCGCACAGGCCATTGCCAAGACCGGCACCTTCCCGGCCTGCGGCTCCGCTGCTACCGCCGAGATCATCAAGTCCACCGAGGGCTTCCCCGAGGACAGCAATTCTGTGGATGCACTGACCACCAGCAATGTCTATCTGGAAATGCCCTACACCCAGTACGCATCTGATATCGAGACCATTCTGAACGCCGAGCACGATGCTATTATGACCATGAGCGAGACCGTGGACGAGGGCATCCAGAACATGAACGATCAGGTTCCCGCAGTTCTCGGCTGATAAAGCGTTTTCCGCAATACGTTGCGGTTCTCCTTCTTCATCATTTTCGATCCCCATTCATTTTCCGGTGGACGAGCATCGGAAAAAAGCCCTGTCCGAGCGGGGCGGGTATGCACAGCGCCCGCCCCGCTCATTTTTTGGAAAAATGGTTATACTTCCGGGAAAGGAGGCTCTTTTATGGCGAGTGCTGCTGTCCAGAATAAAACTCCCCGTAAAGTGCTAAAAAAATCGACCCGCGATTCTCTGATCGCGTATTCCTTCATTGCGCCAAACTTCATTGGCTTCTGCGTGTTTACGCTGGTGCCCATGGTGTTTGCCATTGCGCTGGCCTTCTGCGCATGGGACGGCCGCCACGCCATTGAATTTGTCGGCCTGAAAAACTTTGTAAAGCTCTTCACCACCGATAAAATCTTTCAGGCGGCTTTGAAAAACACCATCGTCTATGTCATCGGCACCGTGCCGCTTACGCTGGCCTGCTCGCTGGCCATGGCCGTGCTGCTGAACCAGAACGTGAAGCTGCGCAACTTTTTCCGCACCGTGGCGTTCTTCCCTTACGTTGCTTCGCTGGTGGCGGTGGCAGCGGTATGGAACATGATCTTCAACCCCTCCATGGGCCCCATCAACATGATCCTGAACCAGTTCTTCGGCGTGGCGGTGGAAAACCTGCCCCGCTGGGCTGCCGGCAAGGACACCGCCATGATCACGGTCATCCTGTTCAGCGTGTGGAAGAACATGGGCTACTACATGGTCATCTATCTGGCCGGCCTGCAGGGCTGCAACCCGGACCTGAACGAAGCCGCCGAGCTGGACGGTGCAAACCGCTGGCAGCAGTTCTGGCACATCACTCTGCCCCAGCTGCGGCCTACCACCTTCTTTGTGGTCATCATGCTCACCATCTCCGGCTTCAAGGTCTACGACCAGATGTACATGATCACGCAGGGCGGCCCCGGTACTGCTACCATGACGCTGGTGTACTACATCTATAATGTGGCCTTCGTCAATACCCCGAAATACGGCTACGCAAGTGCAATTTCCATGGTGCTGTTCGTACTGGTGCTGATCGTTACCATCATCCAGTTCCGCGGCTCCAAGGGCGAGAACTGAGAAAGGAGGAAGAACCATGTCTGCTGCTATTATCAAGACCGAGGCCTCTCAGAAGCGCCGCAATTTCGTCTCCAAGTTCCTGATCTATTTCTTCCTCATCGTCATCACAGCTTGTATGCTGCTGCCCTTTTTGTGGATGCTGTCCTCCTCCTTTAAGCTGAATAAGGACGTGTTCGGCTTCCCTATCCAGTGGATCCCCAAAAATCCCCGCTGGCAGAACTATGTGGACATCTGGACCCAGATCCCGCTGCTGACCTTTGTGAAAAACACGGTCAAGATCACCGTGGTGGTCACCCTGTTGCAGCTGTTCACTTCCTCCTTTGCAGCCTACGCCTTTGCTAAGATGCAGTTCAAGGGCAAAAACGCGCTCTTCCTCGGCTACATTGCCACCATTGCAGTGCCTTGGCAGGCCTACATGGTGCCCCAGTTCATGATGATGAGCTCGTGGCATTTGAACAACACCCATCTGGCCATTATGTGCCTGCAGGCCTTCAGCGCCTTCGGCGTGTTCCTGATGAAGCAGTTCTACGAGGGCGTGCCTACCGAGCTGTGTGAGGCTGCCCGCATTGATGGCCTGAGCGAGTACGGCATCTGGTGGCACATCATGCTGCCTCTCAGCCTGCCCGCCCTGTCCACCCTGACCATCTTCACCTTTGTGAACACCTGGAACGACTTCCTTGGCCCCCTGATCTACCTGACCAAGACCGAACTCAAGACAATCCAGATCGGTCTGCGTATGTTCATCACCCAGTATTCTGCAGAGTACGGCCTGATCATGGCGGCCTCTGTGGTGGCACTGATCCCGGTGCTGATCGTGTTCCTCTCCCTGCAGAAGTATTTTGTGCAGGGCGTGGCATCCACCGGCATCAAGGGCTAAATAAATCACCCGTAAGCGGGGCGTGGGCAGTACCCGCGCCCCGCATTTTTTGCAGAAATAGAGGGAAAACGTTATGTTATATCCTGAACAGAATGAAGCGCGCTTGAAGCTGAGCCTTGACGGCACATGGGCGTTTGCGCTGGGCAGCTGCGTGGAAGACCAGTTCGATCCCGCAAAGCCCCTGCCGGATGCCCAGCCCATCGCCGTGCCCGCCAGCTACAACGACCAGAACGACCAGACCACCGCCCTGCGCCGCCACTACGGCTGGGCATGGTATCAGCGCAAAGTTACCCTGCCCACTTTCTGCGCCGGGCAGCGGGTGGTGCTGCGGTTCGGCTCGGTGACCCACACCGCAAAGGTCTGGCTGAACGGCCAGCTCATTGCACAGCACAAGGGCGGCTTTACCCCCTTTGAAGCAGACGTCACCGCCCTGCTGCGCCCCGGCGAGACGGTGCTGCTGACCGTCGCCTGCGACAACCGGGTAAACCACAGCACCCTGCCTGTGGGCAACGAGGACGGACAACTGGCCTTCTTTGGCTCGGACAACGCGGGCATCCCCAGCGTGGAAGCCGCCAAGCGCGCCGCCGCACCCCAGAACCGCCCCAACTTTGATTTCTTCAACTATGCGGGCATCCACCGCCCGGTGGTGCTCTACACCACCCCAAAAGAGTATATCGAGGATGTGACCGTAGTGCCCGCCGTGGACGGCACGGTGCAGTATGCGGTCAAAACCACCGGCAGCGCGCCTGTCCATGTCACGGTGCTGGATGCGGACGGCAACGCCGTTGCAAGCGCCGAGGGTACAGAAGGCACGATCACCATCCCGGAGGTGCATCTCTGGGAGCCCAGACCCGGCACGCCCTACCTGTACACCCTGCACATCACCTGCGGGGCGGATGTCTACGATCAGACCTTTGGCGTGCGCAGCATTGAGGTGCGGGGCACACAGGTGCTTTTGAACGGAAAGCCGCTTTACTTCAAGGGCTTTTGCAAGCACGAGGACTTTACCGCCCATGGACGCGGCTTTGACCCGGTACTGAACGTGAAGGACGTGAACCTGATCCACTGGGCAAATGCCAATGCCGTGCGCACCAGCCACTACCCCTACGCCGAGGAATTCTACGACCTGTGCGACCGGGAGGGCATTCTGGTCATGGACGAGACCCCGGCGGTGGGCATCGGCGGCGGGGCTGCGGTGAATCCCTACAAGGAATACCCCCTCGCGGAACATCACCGACAGGTGCTTGCTGAGATGATCCATCGGGACAAAAACCACCCCTGCGTGGTGCTGTGGAGCCTTGGCAACGAGCCGGATCTGGAGCACTTCCCGCAGGATGCCTACGATTACTGGCACCCGCTGTATGAGCTGGCGCATCAGCTGGACCCGCAGAACCGCCCGGTCACCCTCGTCTGCTGCCAGAACGACTATACGAAAGATATCACCACCCGCACCATGGATATCGTCTGCATCAACCGCTACTACGGCTGGTACAACCTTTCCGGCGACATGGACGCCGCCTGCTACGGTTTGAATCAGGAGTTGGATTTCTGGGCAGAGCAGCACAAGCTCGTGATGATGAGCGAGTACGGCGCGGACACCGTGGCAGGGCTGCACACTGCCGGAGCCGAGATGTTCAGTGAGGAGTTTCAGGTGGAATTCTACCGCCGTCTGGATGCAGAGTTTGACAAGCGCCCGTGGTTTGTGGGAGAATTTGTCTGGAACTTTGCAGACTACGACACCGTGCAGGGTCCCATGCGGGTGGATGGCAACAAAAAGGGTCTGTTCACCCGGGACCGCCGCCCCAAGCTGGGCGTGCACTTTCTGCGCCAGCGCTGGCACGATATCCCAAACTTTGGATTTAAGGAGTAATCAAGATGAAAACCTACCAGAATCATGCCATGACTGATGCCGAAGCACGGCAGGCACTGGCCGATGCCTGCAAACAGGTGGAGACCAATCTGCCCCTGTACACCTACCAGTGCCAGAACCATTCCAGCGTTGGCAATATCTACCCCGGCTGCGCCAATAACCAGTGGACCTGCGGCTTCTGGCCGGGGGAGATCTGGCTGGCCTACGAAGCCACCGGGGAGGAAAAATTCAAGACTGCCGCCCTCATTCAGGTGGACAGCTTTGCGGACCGCATTGCCCGCAAGGTGGAGGTGGACCACCACGACATGGGCTTTTTGTACAGCCCCACCTGCGTGGCAGCATGGAAGCTGGTGGGCAGTGAAAAGGGCAAAAACGCCGCCATTGCTGCCGCCGACCAGCTGCTGACCCGCTACCAGCCCAGCGGTAGATTTTTGCAGGCATGGGGCACTATGGACGACCCCGACAACTACCGCTATATCATCGACTGTATGCTCAACGTGCCGCTGCTGTACTGGGCGGCACAGGTGACCGGCAAGGACCACTACCGCGAGATCGCCGCCGCCCACACCGCCACCACGCTGGCGAACTCCTTCCGGCCGGACGGCAGCACCTACCACACCTTCTTTATGAACCCGGACGGCACCCCCAAGGGCGGCCGCACCTGTCAGGGCTATAAGGACGACAGCTTCTGGGCACGGGGACAGGCGTGGGGCGTGTACGGCAGCGCCATTGGCTACACCTATACCCACGATGAAAAGTTCCTCGATGTGTTCCGCAAGGCGCTGGCGTTCTACCTCTCCCGCCTGCCGGAGGATATGATCCCCTGCTGGGATATGCTCTTTGCCCCGGAAAGCGGCGAACCCCGGGATTCCTCCTCTGCGGCCATCGTGGCCTGCGGCCTGCTGGAAGCGGCAAAATATGTGGACGAAACAGAAGCCGCCCAGTGGCGCACGCTGGCGCGGCAGATGCTGGCTAGTCTGACCGCAAACTATGCGGTAAAGCCCGGCACCCTCGGCTCCGGCCAGCTGCTGCACGGCACTTACAGCAAAAAGAGCCCCTACAACACCTGCACCCCGGAGGGCGTGGATGAATGCACGAGCTGGGGCGATTATTTCTACATGGAGGCGCTGACCCGCCTGACCAAAGACTGGGAGATGTATTGGTGATGAACTTGCAGACCAAAGCGGATTTTACCGCACTGATGCACAAATTTCTCGACCCGCTCAAGCCTTATTATTCCGCAGGCTGTGCCCGGCTGCATCTGGGCGAGACGGGCGTGACCTACAACCAAAATGCCATTGAGCTGGAAGCCTTCAGCCGCCCGCTGTGGGCGCTGGTGCCCTTCTGGGTGGGCGGCGGTTCCGACCCGGACTTTGAAAAAATCTACCGCAAGGGTCTTGCCGCCGGTACCGACCCGGAAAACCCCGAATACTGGGGCACCACCGGGGAGTACGACCAGTGTTATGTGGAGATGGCTGCCATTGCCTGCGGCATCCTCACTGCACCGGAAAAGCTGTGGACCCCGCTTTCTGACACCGAAAAACAGAACCTTGCTGCATGGCTGGGGCAGATCAACGCCCACACCATCCCGGACTGCAACTGGCAGTTTTTCCGCATCCTTGTAAACCTTGCCCTGAAAAGCGTGGGAATGCCTTTCAGCCCGGAGCTGCTGGAGGACGGCCTTTGCAAGATCGACAGCTATTACAGCGGCGACGGCTGGTCCACCGATGGCGCCTCCGTACAAAAGGATTACTACATCCCGTGGGCCATCCAGTATTACGGGCTGCTCTACTCTAAATTTGCCGCAGACACCGATCCCCGGCGTGCTGCACTCTACCGCCAGCGCGCCCAGCTGTTCGCGCAGCAGTTCGTCTATTGGTTCGATGCCAACGGCGCAGCCCTGCCCTTTGGCCGCAGCCTGACCTACCGCTTTGCCCAGAACAGCTTCTGGGCGGCCTGCATCTGGGCGGGGCTGGAGCCGCTGCCCCTGCCGGTGATGAAAGGGCTCATCGTCCGCAACTTCAACTGGTGGCTGGGGCAGAAAATGTTCGACCGGGATGGCATCCTGACCATCGGCTACTGCTACCCGCAGATGTACATGGCCGAGCGGTACAACGCCCCCGGCAGCCCCTACTGGGGCATGAAGAGCTTTTTGCTGCTTGCTTTGCCGGACGACCACCCCTTCTGGTCAGCCGAAGCCGCGCCCATGCCCGCATTGGAGCGGCTCAAGCCCATGCCCTACGCCAATATGCTGGTGCAGCGCCGGGCGGGGCGGGTAACGGCATACGCCGCCGGTGTCAACGAGGGCCACGGTCACGGACAGTTCCCGGAAAAGTATGCAAAATTTGCCTACGATACCCGCTTTGGCTTCTGCGCCTCCCGCAGCCGGGAGGTGCTCAATCAGGCCGCGCCGGACAGTATGCTGGCCTTTGTCATCGACGACAACGTGTTTGTGCGCAAGGTGAGCAAAACGTGGAAAATTGAAGCCGGGGCTGTGACCGCGCAGTGGTCGCCCTTCCCCGGGATTGAGGTGACCACCACTATCACTCCCACGGCCACCGGCCACCGCCGCCACCATGAAATTGACAGCAGTTTCGACTGCGAAGCCTATGACTGCGGTTTTGCCGTGCCCAATTTTACACCGGGCTACGCCGAAAGCGCGGAAAACGATACCGCCGAAGCCCATTGCGACACCCTGTGCTGCGCCGTGCGCGGCAGGGGAGAAGCAGTGGTCATCGGCTGCGACCCTAACACCAGCCTGTACTTCACCAATGTCCATCTGCCCGCCGTGAAGTACCACATCCCCAAAGGACACACGGTGCTGGACACCGAGGTCTTTGACGAAGCAAACTGATGCCGCTTCTTTCCAGAAAAACAGTCGTTTTGTGCGGCTGTTTTTCTTATATTCTGTGCTATAATGAGAGCAGAAAATGCTGCGAGGTGACATTTATGCCTTTAAATAATCCTATCACATCGGCGCTTCTGGCCGACCCGGAAATTTTCCAGCAGAACCGTTTGCCCTTCCACGCTCATTTTGCAGACCAGACAAGCCCGGAAATGCCGCTGGCCGTCAGCTTGGATGGCGAATGGGCTTTCCACTATGCGGAAAACCTGACTGCGCCTTTCTCAGACTGGGACACCCTGACCGTGCCCGGCTTCATCCAAATGCAGAGCCTGCAAAAGCCCGGCCAGCCCTACGGCACGCCCCATTACGTCAACACCCAGTACCCGTGGGACGGCCATGAAAAGCTGCACCCCGGTCAGATTCCGCAGGATTATAACCCCATCGGGGAATACCAGCGCAGTTTCACCCTGCCGGAAAGCTGGGCAAGCTGCTATCTGCGCCTGAACGGCGCGGACAGCGCTGCCGCCGTCTGGTGCAATGACGTTTACATCGGCTACACCGAGGATACCTTCACTCCCGCTGAATTTGACATGACCGCCGCCGTCCACCCCGGCGAAAATACCCTGACGGTACAGGTGTACCGTTTCTCCTCCGGCAGCTGGCTGGAGGATCAGGATTTCTGGCGCATGAGCGGCTTGTTCCGCTCTGTGGAGCTGTTCACAAAGCCGGAAATTCACCTCGAGGATGTCTTTGTGAAGCAGGATTTTGCCCCGGACTTTTCCAGTGCCACTGTCACCTTTGATTGCAAGGTCAGCGGCGCGGGCACCATCTCGGTGGTGTTTGATGGCGAGGAGCAGTCTGCTGAGGTGGGCGAACCTGCCGAATACGACAGCGGTGTGGTGTTCGGCAAGGGCGAGGCCGACCCGGACGTGGAAGAGGACGTGCAGGATGTCTCCTTCACCTTTACGGTGGAGCATCCCACCCTGTGGAGCGCCGAGCAGCCGAACCTGTACGAAGCAGAAATTGCCCTGCTGAACGAGGGTGCTCTCGTGGAGCGCACCGGATTGAAAGTCGGCTTGCGTAAGTTTGAGCTGAAAGAACGCCAGATGCTTTTGAACGGCAAGCGTATCGTGTTCAAGGGTGTCAACCGCCACGAGTGGAGCTGCCGCACCGGCCGCACCGTCAGCCGGGAAGAGATGCTGTGGGATGTAAAGAACCTGAAGGCCCACAACGTCAACGCCGTGCGCACCAGCCACTACCCCAACGACCCCTATTTCCTGTCCCTCTGCGATGAATACGGCCTGTATGTCATCGGGGAGACCAATCTGGAGACCCACGGCACATGGCAGAAGCTGGGTGCGGACGGCTCGGACGAGTGGACGCTGCCCGGTGCCCGCCCGGAGTGGCGGGAAAATGTGCTTGCCCGCGCCGAAGCCATGCTGGAACGGGACAAAAACCACCCGGCCATCCTCATTTGGTCTTGCGGCAACGAGAGCCACGGCGGCAAGACCCTGTGGGAGATGAGCGAGTATTTCCGCAACACCGACCCCAGCCGCCTTGTGCACTACGAGGGCATTTTCTGGAACCGGGAGTACCCCGCCACCTCCGATATGGAAAGCCAGATGTACACCCCGGTGGCAGACATCAAAAAGTTTCTGGCAGAGCACCCGGAAAAGCCCTTTATCATGTGCGAGTACAGCCACGCCATGGGTAACAGCTGCGGCGGCATCACCGACTACACCGAGTATGCCTACGAAGAGCCCCTGTATCAGGGCGGGTTTATCTGGGAGTACATGGACCACGGCATTGCAGTGACAAGCCCGGACGGCAAGCCCGGCTTTGCCTATGGCGGCGACTTCGGCGACCGCCCCACCGACCGGGAATTCTGCGTGGACGGCCTTGTGCTGCCCGACCGCCGTAACACCCCCAAAATGGACGCCGTCAAGGCGGCCTACGCACCGCTGAAGATCACCCTGACCGACACGGAAGCTGTGATTGAAAACCGGAATCTCTTTACCGACCTGAACGCCTACGACCTTGTGTTTGCGTCCTCGGTCAACGGCAAGCCGGAGCGCCGGGCGGTGCTGCGGGCAGACTGCAAGCCGGGCGGGACGGAGCACATCCCGTTTCCCTTTGCCTTACCGGAGGCTGGGCTTGCCTGCATGACCGTTACCGCCATCCAGCGGGCTGCACTGCCCGGCATCCCGGCGGGCTATGAAGCCGCTTTGGGGCAGGTATGGCACAACTACGCCGTCGCCCGGCTGACCCTGCCCGCCCCGCAGCTGGTGGAGATGGACTGCAACGTCGGCGTAAAGGGCGAGGGCTTCGAGTACATCTTTGGCCGAGGCAAGGGGCTGGTGTCCATCCGCTATAACGGCGTGCAGCTGCTGGACGATACCGTGCGCCCCAATTTCTGGCGTGCGCCCACCAACAACGACGAGGGCTGTGCAGAGCCGTTTACATTTGCCTTCTGGAAAACCGCCGGTCTCTACGCCCGCTGCGATAACCTGACCGCTGAAACAAAGGGCGATTTCGTCATCGCCCGCGCAAACTACACCCTGCCAGATGGGCAGACGCTGCCCATTGATTTTGCCATTGACGGCGCAGGCCGCTGTGATATCACCATGACATGGCAGGGCACGCGCACTGAGCTGCCGGAGTTCGGTCTGCTCTTCCCGCTGCGCCGGGAGCTGACCAAGGTATCCTATCTGGGTCTTGGCCCCCGGGAGACCACCGCCGACCGCACCGCAGGCGGCAAGATGGGCGCTTGGAGCTACAATGTCCGGCAGGATTTTGCCCAGAACACCCCGGTCTACCCGCAGGAGTGCGGCAGCCGCACCGGCGTGTACAGTGCAACTGTCACCGGCAGCGGATTGAATATAGGCATCGGCTTTGCAGGGGACGGCATGACCTTCTCGGCGCTGCCCTACACGCCCCATGAACTGGAAAACGCCCGCCACCTTTACGAGCTGCCCCGGGACGACAATAAGACGGTCGTCCGCTGCGCTGCTTTCCAGCGCGGCGTGGGCGGCGACAACAGCTGGGGCGCAAAGCCCCATGCAGACGCCTGCTTTGCGGTGGAGAAGGGAACCTCGTTCCGTTTTACGATTCAAAAATAAAAATTTACTTGGCTAAAGTGGTGGGTATCATCGTGATACCCACCACTTTGGTCTTATTGCGAAACCGTAACAAGACAAAAATCAGCGCAATATTCAAATAGTATATTTGCGATATGCAATCCAACGTTGTAGCTGCTGCATTAAAAAGTTGAATTTTTATGGTTTATGGAGAAATAAGGAATTGTGTCAAAATGACACAATTGCTCCGGGCACCTTCATAGAACCATGGAATGTGAATATTTTGCTTTCATAGGAGTTCATGTTTTTTACTGAATCTCGTGAAAAGCGTATAAAAAGCTTGCAATCATCTGTAAAATGTGGTATATCCATTATACGAAACATTGCTTTAAAAGAACACTCCACCGTTCAATGATGTGTAAAGTGAGGTGCCTGCCATGACCGCCGTGATCTATGCCCGCTATTCATCGGATAACCAGCGCGAAGAATCCATTGAAGGCCAGATTCGTGAATGCACTGCCTATGCGGAAAAGAACGGCATCACCATCGTCAAGCACTACATTGACCGTGCTATCTCTGCCAAGACGGACAACCGCCCGGAGTTTCAGCAGATGATTAAGGACAGTGACAAGAAGCTGTTTGACATCGTGCTGGTCTGGAAGTTGGATCGTTTTGCCCGGAACCGCTATGACAGTGCCCGGTACAAGACTCAGTTAAAGAAGAACGGTGTCAAGCTCATGTCTGCCACCGAGATCATCTCCGAGGGGCCGGAGGGCATCATTCTGGAATCGGTGCTGGAAGGTTATGCCGAGTATTATTCCGCTGACCTGTCTGAAAAGGTCATTCGTGGCATGACCGAAAACGCACTGAAGGGAAAGTTCACTGGCGGTGCCATTCCCTTTGGCTACATCATCAACGCAGACCACCGCTTTGAAATCGACCCGTTGACTGCTCCCTTTGTGGCAGAAACCTTCCAGCGGTACAACGATGGCCAGACCATGCGGGAAATTCGGGATTGGCTGAACGAAAAGGGCGTCAAGAACCAGCGTGGCGGGCTGATGACCTTCAACACCATTCAGCATATGCTGAACAATCGCCGCTACATCGGGGAGCTGAAATATCGTGATGTTTTGATTCCCGATGCGATTCCCTCCATTGTGTCCGCAGAGCTTTTCAACGATGTGCAGGAAAAGATCGCCAAAAACAAAAAAGCCCCTGCCCGTAGAAAGGCAGAGGATGACTACCTGCTCACCACCAAGCTGTTCTGCGGCTACTGTGGGGCGTTGATGTTTGGCGAAAGCGGCACAAGCCGGACGGGTGAAGTCCACCGCTACTATAAATGTGCCACTGCCAAAAAGCACAAGGGCTGCAAGAAAAAGACCGTCCGCAAACAGTGGCTGGAAGATCTGGTGGTCAACCAGACCATGCAGCTTGTCAAGGATGATGCCGCCATGGAATCCATCATTGCCAAGGTGATGGATCTGCAAAACAAGGAGAATACCAACATTCCCCTTTACGAGAAGCAGCTCCGGGATGCGGAATCGGGTATCCAGAATATGCTGAATGCGATTCAGGCCGGTATCCTGACCAGCTCTACCAAGGAGCGGTTGGAGCAGCTCGAAGAAACCAAGCGTGAGCTTGAAGCCCGCATTGCGGAAGAAAAGCTGGCAAAGCCCAAGGTCACGGAGGAGTTCATCCGGTTCTGGCTGCTGCGGTTCCGCAAGCTGGATATGAGCCTGAAAGACCAGCGGCAGGCGCTGGTGGATACCTTCATCAATGCGATTTACCTGTATGACGATAAGGTTCTCATTACCTTCAATTATAAAGAAAGAACACAGACCGTCACCTTTGGAGAAGCGGCAAAAGTCGCATCCGCAGGAAATGGTTCGGATTTGGATTGCATTCCTGCATCACAAGAGAGACAGCTTTTGATAGCTGTCTTTTTTGTTTTACACGGCAGTTTCCCTTTAGCAGTAACTGCGGATAAGAGGACTTGAACAGCAACGACGACGACCGCAGCCAGCGGCTGAAACAGGGAGGAGCTGTTGGGGCCGCGTTCTGATTTTTCAAAGCCCTGCCAAGGGGCTGCGGAAAAATCAGCTAACGCAACCCGTCGCTGTTGCTTAGTGCGCGGGTCCCACGAGTCAGGAATGTCTACGGGGACCGCAGCCGCTGATGGCCCCAAGCTCAGGCTTGGGGTCATTTTTTATCTTGCGAAGAAGAGGGGTCGAACAGCACGGCCGCCCGATGGTTCGTACCATGATATGGACAAATAATCCCCTTGATGAATCAGGCCGCTGTCTCTGTTTTACGGAGACGACGGCCTGATTCATTATTTTTGACTACTTTTGTCCCGGGGAACCCCCGGAAAAATCCTGCTATGACCTACTTTTTCTGACTACAAAGTACCCGGCAAAAGCAGGCAGTATCTGATACGCACAGACAACAAAAAATCCACAAAACGTCGATTTTTCATCGACATTCCGTGGATATTTTCTGGTGCGAGGGAGGGGATTTGAACCCCCAAGGATAAACCACACGCACCTCAAACGTGCGCGTCTGCCAGTTCCGCCACCCTCGCATATGAAGTTTTGATGCAATCCGTGTTTTCTAACAGCTCTGAGGTTCAAGCCGTATCGCTGACTGCTCAAGTATAATACCATACTCCCCCGGCGATGTCAAGCGTTTTCATAGATTTTTTTGCCATTCATATCTTGTAAATGGAGTTTCCGTGCAGAAATGACTTAAGAAGGAGGTTTTTGGAAATGACTTTTTTCAAATCCAGCAAACATCAAAGATTGTTGTGGAGCCTTTTGCTGCTTTCTGTCGGGGCGGCGGCGGGGTTCGGACTGGGGATATTCTGCGGTGCAGAGCCGCCCATAGGCTGCCGGGAGAGCGACCTGACCCCGGTGCCGGACGAAAGCTTCGTCTCCCCTGCCTCGGCGTCCTCCGTAGAAACGTCCCCGGAGCCGGAGCCGATGCCCGAGAAGTGGGTCTGTCTGACCTTCGACGACGGCCCCAGCAAGACGACGCCGGACGTTCTGTCCGCGCTGAACAGTGCCGGAGTAAAGGCGACCTTCTTTGTAGTCGCCACCGGCAACAACGACAAATATCTTTCCCTCATCTCTGAGGCTGCTGCCGCCGGACATCAGATCGCGCTCCACTCCGCCTCCCACGAATACAGCGACATCTACCAGAGCGCGGACGCTTACTGGAAGGACATCGACCTGTTAAAGGAACGCCTCTCCCCTTACGTCCGGGCCGACGGCCTGCGGTATCTGCGCTTCCCGGGCGGCAGTACCAACACCGTGAGCCGCCGCTACGGCGGGCGCGGGCTGATGCAGCAGCTCAAAGAAGAAGTCACTGCAAAAGGCTACGCCTATGTAGACTGGAACGTCTGCGCCGAGGACGCTGTGGGCGGCAAGCCCAGTGCAGGCACCATCTTCCGCAACATCGTGCAGGAGACCGGCGAGCAGACCCAGTGCATCGTGCTGATGCACGACTCGGCCACCACCCGCACCACCGCCGAAGCCCTGCCCGACATCATCCAGTGGTACAAGGACAACGGTTTCGCCTTCCTCACGGTAGAGCAGGCCGTTCCCCTGCCCACGACATAGCAAAAAGCCCCGGAGGGCCTGCCAGACGGCAGACTTTCCGGGGCTTTGATGCGTAGAAGCAGCTTACTCAGCGGCCTGATTGAACAGGACGAAGGCACGATAAGCCATGTACAGGTCGGTCTTGTGGATGACCTCGAAGGGAGAGTGCATGGACAGCACAGGCACACCGATGTCGATGACGGGGATGCCGCGGTTGGCAACATACTTTGCGATGGTGCCGCCGCCGCCCAGGTCGAGGCGGCCCAGCTCACCGATCTGCCATGCAACGTCGTCGGCGTCCATCATGCGGGTGACATAGCCCACCAGCTCGGCAGAAGCGTCGTTTGCAGCGCTCTTGCCGCGGCTGCCGGTGTACTTGAACAGCGCGATGCCGCGGCCTGCGTAGGTACCGTTCATCGGCTCGAAAGCGCTGGCCCAGCTCGGGTCGTAAGCAGCGGTGACGTCGGCGGACAGGCAGACACTGTTGCGGAATGCAATGATGTCGTCCTGACCGGCGGTACGGCAGAGCTCCTGCATGAAGTGGAAGACGTACATGCTCTGCATACCGGTGACGCCGTCAGAGCCGATCTCTTCCTTATCGGTCAGGACACAGACGGTAGTGAAGGCAGGATTCTTGGTGGCGATCTCGGCCATCAGAGCGGGATATGCATCGACGCGGTCATCGTGGCCGTAGGCGCCGATCATGGAGCGGTCGAAGCCGACGTCGCGGGACTTATAAGCGGGGACGATCTCGATTTCAGCGCGTGCAAAATCCTTCTCGGTGATGCCGTACTTCTCGTTGAGGAGGATCATGGTGTTCAGCTTGACAGCTTCCTTCACTTCCTCGTCGTCCACAGCGTCGGAGCCGATGAGGATGTTCAGTTCCTCGGCGCGGATGCCGTCGCTCAGCTTGCGCTCGCCCTGCTCAGCGCCCAGATGGGGCAGCAGGTCGGTGATGCAGAAGACGGGGTCGTTCTCGTCCTCACCCACGTTCACGGAGACGGTGGTGCCGTCAGCGCGGGAGAACACGCCGTGGATCGCCAGCGGCATGGTACCCCACTGATACTTGCGGATGCCGCCGTAGTAGTGGGTCTTGAAGTAGCTGAAGTGGTCGGACTCGTACAGCGGGGTCGGGCGCAGGTCCAGACGGGGGCTGTCGGTGTGAGCGATGACCAGATGGAAGCCGTCCTCGAAGCTGCGGGTGCCGATGGTGGAAGCCACGATGGCCTTGCCCAGTTGGCTGAAATAGACCTTGTCGCCGGGGGCGTAGGTCTTCTTCGGGTCGAACTGCTGGTAGCCTGCGTCCTTGAGCATCTGCTCGCTCTCAGCAGCCACCTCGCGCTCGGTCTTGCCCGCGTCGAGGAATTTCTTGTAGCCCTCAGCGAATGCGTGGGCCTCCTGCTTGACGGCGGCGGACTTGTCGCCGACGTAAGCGGGCTTAAACAGCAGCTTTTCAGCCAGCTGCTGGTTCGGAGTTTTTTCTGCCATAGGATCTCTCCTGCCTTTCTGTTTTCTTACACTTGTTATCTATCAAAGACCCGCAGGTTTTTGGCCTGTCGGTTCTTCTTCATTGGTTGAGATTCAGCCGCCGTAGAGCCGGGTATAGACGGCGTAGCTGGCGGTTATCTTTTCGACGTAATGGTGCATCTGGTTATAAGGGAAGCCCTGCAGCGTTTCCCCGTCTGCCGAGTGTTCCTCTATTTGCAGCAGCTGATCCACCGTGCCCCAGCCGCTGTGGTAAGCCGCTGCCGCCGTGGATACATCCCCTTTGTAGCGCACCATGCAAAGGTGCAGGTAGTAGCACCCAAAGCGGATGGCGGTATCGGGGCTGTACAGGTCGGCAAAGGTCAGCGGCTCCTCCGGGGCGATCTTGCTGCGCATCCAGAGAAAGGTCTCCTCAGTCATCTGCATCAAGCCCCGGGCATCCACACTGGAGGTAGCCTGCGGGTCAAAGCCGCTTTCGGTGCGGATGAAGGCATCCACCAGAAGCGGGTCAAGGCCGTAAGTCTCCGCCCACTGGTCCACCAGCGCTTCGTACTTGCGGGGGTATAAAAGCCGTTCTGCCCTGCCCCACAAGTTGGGCACCAGCACAAACAGCAGGATCAGCGCCATGCCCAGCAGGAACAGCCTGCGGCTGCGCATTTTTTTGCGGCGGCGTGCCTTCTGGGCGCGGAGAGCGCGGCGGATGCGGGCCGTCTCCGGGTCGTACTGCGGTGCAGGATCTTGTTCGTTATATCGTTTGTTCAAAGCTCTTTTCCCGCACCTCCTTCTGCCAGAAGCTTTGTGCAGAGCTGCTCTGCCGCAGCCTGCAGATGTGCAAGGCTGGAATCGTTGCGCAGCACATAGTCTGCCTGCGCGGTGAGGGTGCTTTCCGGTGTCTGGGCGTTCAGGCGGCGGGCGGCC
>ENA-OPRV01000531-OPRV01000531.1-human-gut-metagenome-genome-assembly--contig:-NODE-531-length-25576-cov-10.465852_pt1 | contig 25576 bp, 21 predicted proteins | sample MGYA00241896_ERZ501886 | MGnify/ENA primary metagenome ERZ501886 (study PRJEB25962, sample SAMEA2042452) | human gut metagenome | biome: human gut; feature: human-associated habitat; material: faeces... | reverse complement strand
CATCAAGGTGTTCCAAATGTTCCATCACATGCCAAAGGGTGATAACATCAAAGCTGCCGGGAGCAAACTCTTTCAAAGCCGATTCGGGTTTTACGTCCAGATCGAAATGCTCCTTTGCAAAAGCACGTGCCTGCGGACTTTTCTCCACTGCCTCCACTTTCCAGCCCCGGCGAACCATCGTATCGGAAAAGTAACCAGTTCCCGTACCTATATCAAGCAAACGCCCTGTTTTACGATGCGCTTCCTTAGCTACCAGGCGCGCTTTGCGGCCCAGCATATAGGAACGTACATAGTGATAAACGGAATTCATCGCGCCTTTGCGCGTATCAGTGTGGGAGATATAATCAGGAGTCTCATAATACTTACCTATCTCAGCCTCTACGGGAACACCTTGCGTGAACGTAAATCCGCAATCTTCACACGAATACAGTTCAAACTGTTCGCCCGAAGCATAAAAATCCGTACAAGTCATGACGCGTTTCAAGTGCGTACTGCCACACACCGGACAAGCATTTATACTGAGTTTCTCCATTAATTTCTAAGCAAAATTAAGTGCTGCCTCAAACCACAAGACAACACTATACCCGAATTTGGTGCAAAGAAACAAATAAAAAGTGATGTAATGGGCTTTTGTTAAGGACTTTTAATAATACAAACTGACCTTGCTCTGATATAAGTTGTATAAACTGAAATCTATATAACAGAGCAAGACAGTTATTTACGTCAGGGTAGGACGCTTGCTTTAAGAAGTTTAAGAAGATTCTTTTCTTCATATCAACCAACCGAATTAAAAGATCCCCATCTTCTTTGCCATCCTCATTATACGAATATAAAAGAATAGAATCATCAAATATTTCGACTATGTAACCTACATAAAACTTGTCCATGTCATTATCAAAACTATGTCAAATGGTATCTCTACTTCAGGAACAAGATGACAAAAAGTAATGGCGTTGCGGTACCGCAACGCCATTACTTTAAAATCATTATAACTTATCACCAACCATTTTTGGCAACATTACCCACGAGATAATCACCCTACAAACATTGCATACGAGCAGGTACACAAATTTAAAACTTACACTTCCTCCCCTTTCAGCGTAGCCGAACTGGCTTCCGTGATACGCACGTTGACGAAATCACCGACACGATGTGTACCCCTATCGAACACTACGACGCGGTTTTGCTCCGTGCGACCGAACAGTTGGTCGCGCGAACGCTTGGAGACTCCTTCCACAAGCACTTCGTAAGTTTTTCCGATGCAACGCTGGTTGGACTCAGCCGACAGGCGATTCTGCAAAGCGATAATCTCATTCAGGCGGCGGACTTTCACATCTTCGGGCACATTGTCTTCGAGATGTTTGGAAGCATACGTTCCCGGACGTTCGGAATATTTGAACATGAAAGCAGCATCGTATCCGCACTCTTCCATCAGGGAGATCGAGAGAGCGTGGTCTTCCTCCGTTTCGGAGTGGAAACCGGAGAATATATCCGTTGTCAGTCCGCAATCGGGAATGATACGTTTGATAGCGGCCACACGGTCCAGATACCATTCTCGGGTATATTTGCGGTTCATCAGTTTCAGGATACGGGAGCTGCCGCTTTGCACGGGTAGGTGGATATGCTTGCACACATTGGGCACTTGCGCGATCACTTCCAGCGTTTCGTCACTCATATCCTTCGGATGAGAGGTAGTGAAACGGATGCGTACTCCCGGAGCAGCTTCGGCCACCGTGCGGAGCAACATCGGGAAGGTGACGATTTCACCTGTCGGCTTCTCAAAACGGTAGGAATTGACGTTCTGCCCCAAAAGTGTGACTTCCTTGTAGCCTTTTGCCACCAAGTCCGACACTTCGTTGAGGATACTTTCCACGTCACGGCTGCGCTCGCGTCCACGGGTGTAGGGCACGATACAGTAGGTACAGAAATTGTTACAGCCACGCATGATAGACACGAATCCGGAGATATGATTGCCGCAGATACGTGAAGGAATCACATCCCGATAGGTTTCGGTGGTGGAAAGTTCAACGTTGATTGCCTTCTCGCCGGCTTCTACGGCGGCAATCAGATCGGGCAACGTCAAGTAAGCGTCCGGACCGACCACAAGATCGACATGATGATTCGTTATCAGATCATCCTTCACTCGCTCGGCCATGCAGCCCAGTACCCCCACGATGAGACGCTTCTTCTTTTTCTTCAGCGAGTGGAAAAACTCCAGGCGGTTCAGAATCTTCTGTTCCGCATTGTCGCGGATCGAACAGGTGTTCATAAACACGGCATCAGCCTCCTCCAGCGTTTCAGCTACGGAGTACCCCGCCATTTGCATCACCGAGGCGATCACCTCACTGTCGGCCACATTCATCTGGCAGCCGTAAGTCTCGATAAACAACTTCTTGTTGTCATCAGCAGTTGCAGATTTAAAGTCTGCTCCCGTTACTTTTTCCATAATCAGTTCGTTTAAAATCAGTTTATATCATAAGTTGGTATCTGTCATTCGGAGCGCAAAGATACTTCTTCCCTCCCAATAAACGGATGAAATGAAAGAAAAATGCCATTACAAGTTGTCAATCTGCGCCTTATCAGCTAATTTATGTTAAGAGAGCAAACATTTTCCGAGTGTTAATTTGGCATAGAGCAAATTAATTCACAAATTTGTGGAATGAAAGAAACATTAGATTTTTTCATAGTTAAGGTTTAGGTTAAAAAAATTAAGGGGAGCTGTGAAGCTGCCCTTTTTTATTACCAATTCCTTGGCTGTAATCAGATTAAATAATTAACTTTGCCCAAAAGCAAAGATAAGAGATAATTGCACTATCTTTGGGTGGAAAATCAAAAAGAATATGGAAGATGTCTTCAAGTTTCTGTTAGTTGCGGCTGTCATAGTAATCGGACTCGTCAAGCAGTTTAAGAAAGAAGCAAATAAAAATGCTGACAAGAGTCCCGACATACCTATGCCCGACGTTGACAACCCACTGCCCGAATACTGGGGCGGAGATACTTACGGAGGCTTTATTCCCGAAGGCCCCAAGCCGGCAGAAAAGCCCAAGCCGGTATCCAAACCGTCTGCCAAATCCAAGCACACTTCCATAAAGGCTTCCCCTCCCTCCCCGGCATCCCGTCCGCAGGAATCCGATGAAGTAACGTCCGAATACGGCATCCACTCGGCAGAAGAAGCGAGGAAAGCCATCATCTGGTCAGAAATACTTCAACGGAAATATTAAAGACAGTCGATAATTGCAGAACCAATTACGAGCCCCTTCAGAATCTTTACACGAAAAAATAACTATTTATATTATGGCACTCAATTACATTTCGGCAGCAGAAGCTGCGAGCCTGATTAAACATGGCTACAACATCGGCTTGAGCGGATTTACTCCCGCAGGAACAGCCAAAGCCGTTACGGCTGAATTAGCAAAAATCGCGGAAGCAGAACATGCAAAAGGAAACCCGTTCCAGATAGGTATCTTCACCGGTGCTTCTACCGGAGATTCCTGCGACGGTATCCTTTCACGCGCCAAAGCTATCCGCTACCGTGCTCCTTACACCACCAACGCCGATTTCCGCAAAGCCGTGAACAATGGCGAAATAGCCTACAACGACATCCATCTCTCACAGATGGCGCAGGAAGTACGCTATGGTTTCATGGGAAAAGTGAATGTTGCTATCATCGAGGCATGTGAAGTTACTCCCGACGGTAAAATCTACCTGACGGCTGCCGGCGGTATCGCTCCGACTGTCTGCCGCCTGGCCGACCAGATTATCGTGGAACTGAATGCCGCCCACAGCAAGAGTGCCATGGGTCTGCACGACGTCTACGAACCCCTCGACCCTCCTTGCCGCCGCGAAATCCCCATCTACAAACCGAGTGACCGTATCGGCCTGCCCTACATCCAGGTAGACCCGAAAAAGATTGTCGGCGTAGTGGAGACTAACTGGCCGGACGAGGCACGTTCGTTTGCCGCCGCCGACCCGCTGACCGACAAAATCGGACAGAACGTGGCCGACTTCCTTGCCGCCGACATGAAACGCGGAATCATTCCGCCTACCTTCCTGCCGCTGCAATCCGGTGTGGGCAACATTGCCAATGCCGTACTGGGTGCTTTGGGACGTGACAAGACCATCCCGCCGTTTGAAATGTACACAGAAGTTATCCAGAACTCCGTTATCGGACTTATCCGCGAAGGCCGCGTGAAATTCGGAAGCGCCTGCTCACTGACCGTAACGAACGACTGCCTGGAAGGCATCTACCAGGATATGGACTTCTTCCGCGACAAGCTGGTGCTCCGTCCGTCGGAAATCTCCAACAGCCCGGAAGTGGTGCGCCGACTCGGTGTTATCTCCATCAACACCGCCATCGAAGCCGACATCTACGGCAACGTGAACTCCACGCACATCGGCGGTACGAAGATGATGAACGGTATCGGTGGAAGCGGTGACTTCACCCGCAATGCCTATATCTCCATCTTCACCTGTCCGTCCGTTGCCAAGGAAGGTAAAATCTCGGCTATCGTGCCGATGGTTTCGCACATGGACCACACGGAGCATGACGTCAACATCATCATCACCGAACAAGGTGTGGCCGACCTCCGCGGCAAGAGTCCGAAAGAACGTGCACAAGCCATCATCGAAAACTGTGTTCATCCGGACTACAAGAACATTCTGTGGGATTACCTGAAACTGACCGACGGCAAGTCACAGACTCCCCATGCCCTGCGCGCCGCACTGGCTATGCACGCTGAGCTGGCCAAAAGTGGAGACATGAAGAATGTAGACTGGGCACAGTATAAATAAACTGCTCCCTAAAAAGGCGGAGAAAAACCGCCCGAAAGATATACCGCGTTGCATGTATATTTCCGGTTTGCTGGATCTATATATGCAACGCGTTGCATATATAGATGGAACACGCTGCATCTATAGTTCCAACAACAAGCTATTTCAGTACCTACTACATCCCTGCATCAATTCCTGGCAAAACCTCCTTCTTACCGGTAAACTCACTATCTTTTGCTTCAGTTTCCTTTTCAGTTTCTTCAATCGATCTCTCACCGAGCCAACACTTATCGTTCGCATTGAGTGAAAAACTGCAATAATTTGTCTAGAGAAATACTTGCCTCCATTTAATCCCTCCTATTCATTGAAAGCGGGCTGCCCCGGAATCACTTCCCAGACAGCCCTTCCTTCACATTTAAAATGAAGATGCAGAGAGAGTAGTATGATGACACTCTATTCCTGACCTCCCCCTAACGCCTTGTAGAGGTTAATCAGGCTTTGTATTTCAGAAAATCGATTTGCCGTCTGTGCCAGTTGTGCGTTGAGCAATGTCTGCCGGGCGGTAAGCACCTCCAGATAGGTGGTGTTGCCATGCTCCATCAGCAGGGAAGTGCTGCGGGCAGCTGTCTGCAAGGAAGCTACCTGCTTGTCCAGCAGTTCGCTTTTGGATAGGCTTGTCTGCCAGGCAGTCAAGGCATCGTTCACCTCGCTGCCTGCATTCAGCAATGTCTGCTGGAAGGCAAGGGAAGCCTCCTCCTGCTGGGCACGGGCTATGCGGTACTGTGCAATGACCTGCCCGCGGGCAAAGAGCGGCTGCGTCAGCGAACCCACTGCCGAAGCCAGGAACTTGCCGGGATTCACAATCATTGAACCGGCAGAATTGGTCCAGCCCGCACTCCCGCCCAGCGTGATGGAGGGATAGAAGGCAGAGCGCGCCGCATTGGTGCCGTAGAACGCCGCTTCCAGTGTCCGCTCAGCCGAACGGACATCAGGACGGCAGGAAAGCATCTGAACAGGAATCCCTATAGAAAAGCCCACGGGGAACTGCTGCTCTGCCAGCACACCGCGCTCGTAATGACGGGGCGTCTCTGCCAGCAACAGCGCAAGGCTGTTCTCCACCTGGTTTATCTGTTCTTCCAAATCGAGCACGGAAGTCTGCACCTGATAGTACGTGGCCTCCATCTGCGACACGGCGGATTCGTTCGCCATGCCCGCATTCATCAGGGCACGGGTGGAAGCAACGGTTTCCCGCCACGTCTCTTCGGTCTGCCTGGAGATGGCAAGCTGCTGGTCCAGCATCAGCAGGGTATAGTAAGTATTGGCTATCCCGGCAATGAGCTGGGTACGCACGGCCTGGCGATAGTCCTGACTCTGCGCATAGAGCGCCTTCGACTGTTTCTTGGCATTGCGCATGCGGCCGAAAATATCCAGCTCCCAACTGGCAGTGACGGGCAGCGAATAGGTCTGTGTGGCCTTGCGGCTGGCAAAGCTGCTCACCGTGCCCTGCGGCGCAAGGGCAAAGGAGGGCAGGAAGGCAAGCTTTGCGGACAGCAGGGTGGCTTCGGCCTCTTCCACGCGGAGCTGTGCCGACTGGTAGTCGGTATTGTTCTGCAACCCTTGTCCGATGAGTGCCTGCAGATGCGGGTCGGTGAAAAGCTCGTGCCAGTCCATGCCGCCCAGGCCAAGGTCCAGGCTGTCTTCGGTGACAGCCGGAGAACCGGCGAGGCTCTCCGTAAAAGCTGCCATTTCTTCCCCATAGAGGCCGTCGGGGACCTCGGTAGCGGGTTTGTATTTGGTGTACACGCCGCAACTGCTGAACAGCAAACCGGCGGCGGACAATAGGATGATATGTTTCTTCATTGTTCCAATCTGTTTTTATTTTATTTTCCTCAATCTTTCGCCCGTTCTGCCTCACTCTTCTGCTTTTCAAGCAATACCTGCATATCGGCTTCTTCCTCCATTGGCGGACGAACCTTCTCCTGCAAGTACTCAAAGATGATATAGAATACGGGAACCACAAATAGCAGCGCCAATGTGCCCACAAGCATGCCGCCTACTACGCCCGTACCCAGCGAAGAGTTACCGTTGGCGCCCGCACCACTCGAGAACATCAGCGGAAGCATACCGAATATCATCGTCAGCACCGTCATCAGGATAGGACGCAAACGGACCTGGGCGGCCGAATAAGCTGATTCCACAATGCCCATTCCCTTGCGGCGCCGCTCGATGGCATACTCCGTAATCAGGATGGCCGTCTTGGCGAGCAAGCCAATCAGCATAATCACACCCGTCTGCAAATAGATGTTGTTCTCCAATCCCAGAACCTTGGCAAAGAGGAATGAACCCATCAGCCCGAACGGTACGGAGAAGATGACCGCAAACGGTATCAGGAAACTCTCATAAAGACATGCCAGGATGAGATAGATAAGGAAGATACAGATGGCATAAATAAAGACAGTCTGCGCACCACCAGTATTGGCTTCCTCACGTGCCATACCTCCGTACTCGTAACCGTAGCCCAGCGGCAATGTCTGTTCTGCCACTTCCGCAATCACTTTCTGCACTTCACCGGACGAATATCCTTCCGCCGGATTCACATTAGCGGCGATAGCGCTGTACAGATTGAAACGGTTTGCCGTCTCCGGACCGAGCACCTTGTTCAACGTCACGAACTGGCTGACCGGAGCCATCTCCGTACCGTTGCGCACAAACATATTACCCAGTGCCTGTTCGTCCAGACGATATTCGGGCGATGCCTGCATCATGACGCGGTACACCTTGCCAAACTGATTGTAGTTGGAAATATAGGCACCGCCGCAATAGCTGCCCAATGCGTCGAGCACCGCACCCGGCGAGATACCCGCACGCTTGCACTTGGCAGCATCCACATCTACCGATACCTGCGGGAAATTCATGGCATAAGAGGTATACGCCATAGCCACTTCGGGACGCTGGTTCAACGCACCCAGAAACTGTATCACTGCCTCGTAGAACGTAGCCATGTCACCACCCGTTCTGTCCTGCAGGTTCAGCTCCAGGGAGTTACCCATACCATAGCCCGGAATCATACCCGGCTGGAAGCTGAATATCTGCGCCTCTTTCACGCCGTAGAACTGTGCATTGAGACGGGCCACCACAGCGTCGGACGTGTGTTCGCTCCCCTTCCGCTCGCCCCAGTCCTTCAGACGGATGATGATGGTACCGTAGGAAGTGCCCTGACCGGACATCAGTCCGTATCCTGCCACCTTGGAATAGTGTTCTATCTCGGGAGTGTTTTTCAGGATGTCCTCCAGCTTGTTCATCACCTTCGTGGTTTCTTCCAGCGTGCTTCCCGGAGACGTGCTGACGTTCACCATGATGACACCCTGGTCCTCCTGCGGCACAAGCCCCGTCTTGGTGGTACTCATCAGGTAAACCAGCAATACGACGGTAGCCGCCAATGAAGTCCACACCATCCAGCGGTGGTGGATGAAGAACATCACACCTTTCTTATATTTGCCCAGCACGGCGTTGAACGAGGCATTGTATGCCGCACGCACCCGTCCGTTGATGCTCTTCGCACTCTTCGTACCGTCCGACGGACGCATCATGATGGCGCACAAGGCGGGGCAAAGCGTCAATGCCGAAATCATGGAGATGCCCACCGCCGTTGCCATCGTGACACCGAACTGCGTATAGAACACGCCCGAAGTACCGCCCATAAACGTCACGGGGATAAATACCGCCATGAACACGCAGGTACAAGAGATGATGGCCATCGTCACATCGCCCATCGCATCCTTCGTGGCAAGGTAAGGGGACTTGTATCCGGCATCGAACTTGGACTGCACCGCCTCCACCACCACGATGGCATCGTCCACCACCGTACCGATGGCAAGCACCAACGCAAACAGCGTCAGGATATTGAGACTGAACCCCGCAGCCACCAGGCAGGCAAACGTGCCGACCAGCGACACGATAATGGAAATGGAGGGTATAAGCGTACTCTTGAAGTCCTGCAGGAAGAAATACACCACCAGAATTACCAGTATAATGGCAATGACCAGTGTCTCCACCACATTGTGTATGGAAGCGAAGAGGAAGTCGTTGGAACTCATCATCGTCACAAATTCCGTCCCTTCGGGCAGGCTCTTCCTCATCTCGTCTATCTGTGCGGTAATCTGCTTGTTGACAGCGGTTGCGTTGGAGCCTGCCGTCTGGAACATCATGAAAAGTACCGCCGGCTTGCTGTCCATCTCACTGCGGAAACTATAGGTCAGCGTACCCAGCTCCACATCCGCCACGTCCTTCAGACGGAGCACGGAACCGTCACTCTGCGAGCGTACCACTGTGTTCTGGAATTCCTCCACACTCTTCAGACGTCCGCGATACTTCATCGTAAACTGGAACACGTTCTTTGAATTCTCGCCCAGCGAACCGGTAGGCGCTTCGATGTTCTGCTCGCCCAATACGGCGGTCACATCCGAAGGGACCAGTCCATACTGCGCCATCCGTTCCGGTTTCAGCCAGATGCGCATACTGTAGGTATCACCCAGCTCCATTACGTCACCCACACCTTCGATACGCTTGATTTGCGGAATCACGTTGATGTCGAGGTAATTGGCAAGGAACGTCTGGTCGTAGCGCCCGTCGGTGCTCACCAAAGCGCCGATTTGCAGGAAGCTGAGGAACAGCTGTAAATAGATCATTGGGCGTTCCTCCTTTGCTGGACGACCGTTCGGACGACGCCGATGGCGATACAGGCCAGAATGATATACACCGCGTTGACCTTGTAAACGTAGGTCGCCACGAATGCGGTTAACATAACAACTATAGAGAGGACGGATTTCTGCTTCAGGACGCCGCCGCCCATGTCCAGCACCACGGACGCGATGACTGCGCCCACACCGGCCTGCATACCCGAAAGGACGCTGCTGACAATATAGTTGTCCCGGAACAGCTCGTAAAAGTAGGAGATCACCGTAATAACGAGAAACGGCGGGATGATGGTCGCAACAATGGCGGTAACAGCGCCGAGGACACCCGCCAGCTTGAAGCCCACCACGATCGCCCCGTTGACGGCGATGGCTCCGGGGGCGGACTGAGCAATGGCAATGAGATCCAGCATCTCATCCTCCTGAATCCAGTGCAGCTCATCCACAAATTTCTGCTTCATCAGCGTGACGATAACATAGCCGCCGCCGAAGGTAAACGTGCTTAAGTACAGCGTGGAAAGAAACAGTTTCGCCAGAATTTTCTTTTTGTCAGTCATACTTCTACCTCCTCCTGCGACCAGTTTACCAGCACTTGACTTATTTGTAAAATAGAATTATTATATGAAATACATATAAAAAACGATATGAATGGGGGGGGGACGGCTATGACACTGCGGCATATGAAAATTCTGGTGGAGGTCTACCGCCAGAACAGCGTGACGAAGGCGGCGCAGGCGCTGCATCTGTCCCAGCCCTCGGTGAGTCTGGCGCTGCGGGAATTGGAGGATTACTACGGCGTGACGCTGTTCGAGCGGGTGGGACGCCGGATATCCCCCACGGAGTGCGGCCGGGAATTTTACGGCTACGCCGTCCACGTGGTGTCGCTGATGGACGAGCTGGAAACCCGGATGCGCAACTGGGACGCCATCGGCACCGTCCGCATCGGGGCGACGGTCACCATCGGCACCTATCTTCTGCCGGAGCTGGTGCGGCAGTATCAGGCGGAATTCCCGGCGCTGCACGTAGACGTGCAGGTATGCCGCGCCAGTCAGGTGGAGCAGCTGGTTCTGGACAACCGCATCGATCTGGGGCTGATCGAGACCCAGCAGGAGCATGAGGAGCTGGTAGCCGTCCCCTTTTCCCGGGACGAGCTGCAAGCCATCGTGCCGCCGGACTCCCCGCTCGCGGGGCGGGGGAAAGTGACCATTCAGGAGCTGGCGCAGTTTCCCTTTCTAATGCGGGAGCCGGGGAGTGCCGGAAGAAAGGCGCTGGACGGGTATCTCGCGCTGCACCGGCTCTCGGTACAGCCCGCTTGGGAGAGCGTCAGCACGCAGGCGCTGATCAAGGCCGTTGTGGAAGGGCTGGGCGTGGCGGTACTGCCGAAACTCCTGATCCAGCAGGACGTTGCCAGCGGCAATGTGGTGCCGCTTACGCTGAAAGAGCCGCTGCGGCGAACTCTGAATATTGTCTACCACAAGCGGAAATACCTCTCCGAAAGTATGCAGCACTTCATCGCGCTGTGCCGGGAGACGGGGGAACAGTAGAAAAAAGCACGGTGCAGTCCCGGTAAAAGGGGCTGCACCGTGTTTCATTTAGTGCATTTCTTCGATATGGTAGATGTAATCCAGCGAGGACAGCGCCTCGATGATCTCCACGTGGGTTTTGTATTTCTTGAGTTCCTGCGAGCAGATGGTCAGCGAAACGGAATACACACTCAGCCCGGAACCGGCGTAAGCCTGATTGGCTTCGATGTCGTCGATGCGCAGGCCCAGACGGCGGCTCACCGTGACGAAATCCCGCAGATACGAGCTGCTTTTCAGCTCCATGTGGACTTCAAAGTGGTTGGAGCGGTTTTTCAGGTACGCTTCAATGGCGGGGAAGCCCGCGAGGATACAGAGCAGGAAAACGTACACGATCAGCGTCAGGGCATACAGCCCCGCGCCGGTGGCGAAGCCCAGAATGCAGCAGCTCACCAGTCCCGCCGAGGTGGTCAGTCCCTTGATCTGCCCCCGGGAGGAATAGAGAATGGAATTGGCGCTGACGGAGGTGACGGCCAGCAGCGTCGCCGCCGACAGCAGCGGCAGCTTGCAGCCCAGAAGCACGTATACGTATTGATCCAGCAGCATGGACACGGTGGCGGAGAAGGCCGCAAGCACGAAGGTGCGCAGACCGGCGCTGTGCCGCTTGCTGGAGCGCTCACAGCCGATGGAGGCCGCCAGCGCCACGATCAGCGCGATGCGCAGGAGTGCCGAGCCGAGATTCAGTCCCGCGCTCCAGGCACCAAGCAGACCCGCAATGGGATCCTCTATGGACAGTAGTTCCTTCATTTCCGTTTCCTCCCCGGCATGGCGGTGTTGGCTTTCCCCGGCGTCCCGAAGAACGCCTCCATCTGGGCGGAATGCTCCGCCGCGGCTTCGGTGAATGCCTGTTCGTCCTCGTAATAGGGGTTGTTGTGCTTGGGCAGCTCCTGCTGAATGGCCTGAATCCGCTCAATCAGCAGCTCCACCTCAGACTTTGGCGGCTGCCCCGGCTCCGTAGCCGGAATGGGCGCAAGGTCTTCCAGCTTGTTGGAGTAGGAGCCGGACAGGTACAGCGACAGCTTGGCGCAGGCGGGGCCGATCAGTTCGTAAAGCACGCTGGACGCCAGAATGATGGTCTCCAGTGCGTTGCCCACCTCGCCGCCCAGCGTCCGGGCGCCGGTGGCCGCCAGACCGATGGCCACACCCGCCTGGGGAATCAGGGCAAGCCCCAGAAAATTGCGAACCTTTTTGTCCTTCTTCGTCACAAGGCAGCCCAGGAACGCACCGGCATACTTGCCCACGATACGCACCAGAAAATAGAGGATACCGACCACCACCAACGGCGTTGTGCCGATGCTCTCGGAGTTGTCAACCAGCGCATCCAAATCAAAGTTCAGCCCGGAACGCACGAAGAACAGCAGCAGAATGGGGGGGCTGAAATAGTTGAGCTGCTGGAACAGCCGCTTGTCGTCGGTGAGGTTTATGTAGACCATGCCCATGGACATGCACCCCAGCAGCGGGGAAACGTCCAGCATGGCGCAGATGCCGCAGAAGGCGAACAGCAGGGCGATGGAGACGATGAGCCGGTTATCCGTGGAGCGCTTGTGGAGCAGCAGCTTCAGGAAGAAGCCGAAGCCTCCGCCCAGCAGGAGCACCAGCGCGTTGATGGCCAGAGGCTTGAAGATAGCGCCGGCATGGAACGCGCCGGTGGCCGAAGCCAGCGCTACGGAAATGGCGATGCTGTAGGCCACCAGTCCAACCACATCGTCCAGCGCCACCACCTGCAACAGGGTGTCCACAAAGTCGCCCTTGGCGTGGGTCTGGCGGATGGTCATAACGGTGGAGGCCGGTGCGGTAGCCGAAGCCAAGGCGGCAAGGACGATGGAGAAATTCAGTTCCAGTCCCAGCACGAAGAAGGTGATGATAAACACCAGCACCGAGGCGAGGATCGCCTCAAACACCGTGATGACCATGACCTTCCCGCCGCTTTTTTTCAGCGTGTCGAATTTGAAGAATTCGCCGGTGCTGAAGGCGATAAAGGCCAGCGCGATATCGGCGATGAAATCCATGCCGCCGATCACGTTTCCCGGCACCAGATTCAGGCAGTAGGGGCCGATGAGGATGCCCGCCACGATGTACGCCGTGACATTGGGCAGCCGCATCCGCTTGGTGACACGGGTAGCCGCGAAGCCGCAGATCAGCATGAGCGCGATGGAAACGATAATCACGGAGACGGTATCCGTAATGTGCAGCTTTTCGTAAAATGGAGTCAGCAAGGGACAACGCTCCTTTCAATATAGTTGGTATGGAGCGGTTCAGCCGCAGGAAGACAAAGCGCGCCGCAGACCGCTCCTGTTGAATTTTTATATGATACACACAAAACGCAAAAAAATCAACCATTATTTTTTGGAATAATTGATAAATTTCAAAATCACCGCCGGAACTGCACTGCCGGGGAGAAAAACGAACGCCCGATATAGACGGGTGTCCGTAAAACAGTTAATCCTCCGTATGGCTTAGACCATGCGGAGGATTTGTTTATGTCTAATCTTCAAACTTGCTGGCGGCAAACGGTTTGTCAAAACCGTTTGCGGACGGCAAGTCCACAAGGGATAGACGCACAAGCGTCGCAAGGGAGTGTAGCTCCCTTGACGGAACGAAGTGACGAAACATTCTCGGTCGGGCAGTTTTCTTCTGCTGACTGGGAATGAAGCTCCGCAGGACGCACATACTCCCGATAGGAGAGTATAGAAGTGCGCCCTTTAGTTCCTAAAGGGATTTTCTTCTGACCCAAATTATATAAAATGTAGATCAAGACATTTCTAAGAGGTACTCTCAGATTTTCACAACATAAGGTTCATCTTCAATAATACCCTGATCGTGGGTAACAATGATAACCGTTTTACCTTCTTCATTGAGTTCGTGCAATAACCTCATAACAATATCTCTATTTTTCTTGTCAAGTGAGCCAGTAGGTTCATCTGCCAAAACAACAGAACATTTTTTCATCATAAGACGAGCTAAAGCAACTCTCTGTTGTTCACCACCGGAAAGCTGATAAACTTTTTTGTTAACTTCCTTTGATAACCCCACACGATTAAGAGCTTCTTTAAGTGATACTTTAGTTCGGCTTGATTTTTTAATCAAACTTAAATTTTCTTTAACTGTCTTATTTTCAAGCAGTGCAAAATTCTGAAAAAGAAACCCCACTGTATCCGCAAAAAAACTGTTTTTATTTTTAAGCCGGGTAATATTCAGCCCTTCGATTATGATACTGCCGCTATCCGGCTTTTCGATACCACCAATCATATTGAGCAAAGTGCTTTTTCCACTGCCGCTATCCCCGCTGATTACTACAAAACTTCCATCCGGAATTTCCAAATTAAAGTTGGAGAAAATTATTTTCTCTCCAAATGCTTTATTTAAGCCACGAATTATAATCATAAACATCCACCTTTCAAGGACTTTGAGATATTTGTTTTTTCAACCCACATAACATTTGTGAAAATGATTGCCATTTCAATAATGGTGAGCAATGCTCCAACCAGTAAAGCAATCCCGACACTTGCGTTAGATATAAAAAGCGAAACAATGCAAATCAATATCACAACGGCTATATTTTCTAAGAGATTAACGGAAATAAATCTTTTGTGCCTTTCATAAAAGCGATAGCCCAAAACCTTTTTGAGGGAGATTTCCATCGCATTAAGTCTAAATTCCATTTTCACTTCAGATATGATGATAGCGATATCTAACAGCAATACTAATACGCAAAGAGAGCTTATAAAGCCAATCAGTTTCACGAGGAAACTATGACTATAAATGTAATCCTCTCCGACATTCGTCAGCATAAAATAGTGTGAACCAAGCTGTTCTGAATATTTTTTCGCAACACTGCGAATTGTGCTTTCATCGCATCCGTAGATTACCTCACCATTATATGTTCCTGTTTCGATATAACTTCCATTTAAAGCAACAGCCTCATTTGCCTGATAAATAACAATCGGATTTGTTACTCTTGACAATCCGTCAATAGCCTCTTCTCTGTTCGAATTGAGATAATAAAATTGTTCTCTGCCAGAATATTCTTTATAAACAACACGCAGTTCTTCTGCATTTTGGGTAAGAGAGTCAATTTCCTCTTTTGCGATATCTTTGTATGATTCCGCATTTTTTCCCTTTGGCACGAAGACCACGATATCCTCTTTTTCATCATCTTCAGTAAGCATATCAGAAAACCCTTGTAGCATATCTCTGGCATTATGATTTACAAAAATATAATTATCCGTATCGCTTATCCGGCTGCCTATGCAGACCACCGGATTTATAGTGTTGTATTCATTTTCGTAAAGGTCATTCCAAAATTTGCTCTCTTTGGATTCCTCCTCATTTTCTTCAAAAGGAGGTTCAATCTGCATAACTCCAAAATAATAATCATTATAATGATTTTCTAAAAGAGTAGTGTTTGTAAGTAAATTACCTTGAATGCTACTGAGATTTGTAGTTATTGTAAAAATTGTCATAGCAGTAGCAAATACTTTAAGACCGTTCAGAAGATAAAACATACCTTTTTTATCTGAAGCATTGGCAAAGGCTTTTTTTACATCAAAGCGGACAAAAGCAGCATAAGGAATTACGGAAAGAACTGCTCCGGCACAATACACTGCCAAAATGAGATGATCTTCATACGCTCCCGATATAAATTGAGAAACAAGCAACTTTGCTAAGACGAATAATGCAGCATATGAAATCATATCAGCCACTACAGCTTTTAGAGCAATCACAGCAGCATTTTCGCCCAGAGAAGCTCGTACAACTACTTCCTTTTGTCTGCGTATCACCTCAATCATATTAAGTACAATCATCAATATGGCAACCAGGCCCCAAACAATGAACATCATATCAGTTTCGGTTGATTGCCAAAACTCTGGCTGCGATATAGAATATTCTTTTGCCAAATCTTGATATGTGGCAATAATGTCATCATCATCACCGATATAGCTGACCATTATTTCCTGTCCATTGCCTGTGTTTTTTGCTTCTCTAAAATCTTCAAATTCTATTACGGTGATTCCGCCTATCAAAGCCGTATATGTTTTTTCCTCAATATCCATTGTGCTTTTAAGACTATCCCGAACAACGGTATCATCACCATAAATATAAAGTCTTGTCTGATAATTAGAAACTCTCTGATTAAAAGTCGAAAAAATATGAACACCATGCTTCTCAGCTGTATCTTCTGCATTGGCTAAAAATGAATCCATATCGTCATTAGTAGTTGTGTATCTGGACGATAAATAATAAGCACCATTAAAGTTCCAGAGCATATTTTGATATACTTCAGCTTGCATAACAAAAGCAAAAATAATCGTAATCAACAGCAATATATTTCTTATATGTTTCATTCAAATCCCTCCAATTTCATTTGGCATAGTTAAATTCAAATCATCCAAAAGCATCAAAGTTTTTCTGTAATTACCTTTTGCTTTTTATAAAAATATTTTCCCTTTCAGACATTTTTTGGGGGCGATTTAGTACAGCTTGCCCCCAACAACTCAATAAATATTATAAACAAAACTGTAAATGAAGTCAATTTGCATATTTAGAGCATTAGGGGCACTCACTCCTAAGATTTACCACTCAAAAACAGGAACAAAATTATCGTTCTGGATCTTGCCGTTTGCTTCTCTTATCCATTTTCTGTTGAGTCCGTTGATACTTCTGGTGTAGATATCTTTGAATGGATCGTGCTTCTGATTCTTCATGCAACAAATCTGTCACATCACGTTTGCTGTCAAACAAGATAAGCGGATCAAATTTTTCTCCGTATGCCGTTTTAATCTTGGAAGTGGCAGCTTGAATTTTATCTGATTGCAGGGCAGCCCGTTGTTCTAAGAGTTCTGCCGAATCCACATTTTTTGCCTGCTCCCTTAATTCTGAGAACTGCTTTAAGGCATCCTCCAACTCGGCAGCATATTTTTCTTCCTGCTTTGTCAGCCGCTTCAAATTTTCCTCCATAGCGGCAACACTCTTTTTGACCTCAGCAATTCCAATATCCTCACTACAATCAAATGAACTGAGGAGCATCGTCTTTTCGGATTTCAGTTCTTCCAAATCTTCTGTCAGTTCGGCAATCTTTTTTGCCAAATCATTATGAGCAACAAACTGATAAAATGGTGTCGCTTTCTTTTCTGCAAGCAGCGTTTTCCGTTCTTTAGTCTTATTTTTAATCTGCTGTACCAGTAAGGCATATCGCTCCAGATCGGGCTTCAACACATTCAGACTTTCCGATAATTTGTGTTTTCCAAAACCAGCATAGCGGATTTGATAGCGGAAAATAACCATGTTAGCCCGTAAGGACTCCATTGCTTCCGCAAGCGCAGGAACAGATGCTTTAACTGCCTGCATCAGCTTCTTGACCGTTGTTTTCAGCTCACGGAGCAACGCATTATCTGCCTTAATCTGACGATTCAACTCACAGCGGTCAGAAACAATACCCTTTTTCTCCAATGCTCTTGCAACCACACCCTCGTGAATGGTGGGCTGCTCGGTCAAGCCCCGATCTGCATGACTGCGGTGGTCAATGCGTTCTTCGTGTCCGGCAGTCTCCAAATGGTGATTCGTCACATCAGCCCATGCTGCTCTCCATAAAACAAGTTGTTCTTCGCTATTCCAACGCTCGGCAATGGGATTCTGTCTGCCGAACTTGGTGCTTTTCGGATGCTTGCTGGCTCGTTCATAGCCGTGATTCTCCGCTTCGGAGTGTGGCAGATATACCTTCTTGCGACCGACCTTATACTGGTATTGCTTTTCCCATCCCTCTGTCTGTGCTATCTTAAACTCATCCGCAGTAAAACCTTGTTCCTCTCCATTTTTCACACAGAGATATTCTTTCTGCGTCTTATATTGCCAGTTCCCTTTTTCATCTAACGGGCGCACTGTCAGCATGATATGAGCATGAGGATTGTGACCGGGAGGGTATGGATCGTGAATTGCCACATCTGCACACATCCCATCAGCTACAAAGGTGTCAGAAATAAAATCGGACAGCAGCTTTTCCCACTGTGCTTCGCTCAGCTCAATCGGCAGAGCAACCACAAATTCACGGGCAAGACGGCTGTCTTTTGTCTTTTCATTTTCTTCTACGGCGTTCCAAAGCACGCCCCGTTCTTTCCATTCTGACGGAGCGAACTCTGGTAGGAATACTTCCTGCCAGACCAATCCTTTCTTGCGGGTGTAGTCATGCTGCACCCCATCATAATCATTGAGAATTTTAGAACAACTCAGATAAGCGGAAGCTGCTACAGCGCTTCTTCCTGTACCACGGCTAACTACTTTTGCTTCCAGATGATAGATTGCCATTTGTTTTCACCGTCCTTTCTTTCTATTTCTCTTTTGAAAAGAGAACATGGGTGTCGCTGAAAATGCGATACCCATAGCTGCGTAAAAGCTGCCGGTGGCAGGTTTTCGTAGGCAGGCGGCGGGATGGGGTGGCAATATGCCACCTCATCGTTTTGCTGATAGTGCAAAATATAGAGCCGACTGCACAGGGAATGTTCGCTTGCGACATTGCCTGCCCCCTCTGGAAAAGCGGCTAAAAGACGCTTTGTGAAGAGCGCACGAGCCTGACCAACGGGAGGGATACCACCGCCTGCTTTGCAGGTGGTGAGTAAGTGCGCCCTTCGGGAAAAAGAAAAAGCGACCGATAGCCGGTCGCTCATAAAAATCATCGGATTGGTTTGAATACTTCACACAAAAAATCCTCCAACTGTTCCAAAGTCATCTGTGTTGTCTGCGGTAATACTTTCTCTAAAATCGCACCTTCCTGAATCAGCCGCCGTGTCCGTGCTTTTCGCTCTTTCTGCCGGTCACGCATCTCGGCTTCTTCCAATCTGTGCTTCGCCTGTAAAAGCTTCTTTTCATTTTCTGTCATAGGTTTTATTCCTTTCTGCCGTATCCGGCTGAAAACGCAAAGAAGGCGGCTCATGAGATTTTATTCTCACAAGTCGCCTTCAGCGTCATTTATTATGCTGTTTTCTGTTCTTGCCCGTTTTCTTTAACAAGCGGGGTATCAAGCAATACCGGTTCTTTCTCTTTTATTTGCTTCGCAGCATTGCGTTTTTTCTGCATCCTGCGGTTTGCTTCCGTCCTGCAATCATCACAACAGTATTTTACATCTTTCCGTGTAGCGGTAAAAGTTTTTCCGCAGTTCTCACAGACACATTCCCGCTTTCGGTTTTCCGCCGCTTCCTGTCGATAAAATTTAGTACGGCACTTCGGACTGCAAAACAGAGTATTTGACCGCTTGGATTCAAATTCTTCACCGCAGCATTTACAGATTAGCTGAAATGGCTGACCAACTGCGTGTTCACCAGCCTTGATTTTTTGGTAGCGTTCCCGACTCTTAATGCGGTGTCTGCGAAGCTTTTCCTGCCGCTTGATTTCTTCCGGTGTCAGCTCCGGTTCAGGCAGCTCAAATCGTCCGATAAATTTCAGATAAATCTCAACCTCCTGCACCCGATCCCCGTCAATCTTTTCCGGGGCGTGGACAATGATTTTTTCGATAAACTCATTGATCATTGGAGTAGTCAGTTCCGAAAAATCGGTGTACTTCTTCGCCAGCGTAAGAAATTGCGCCGCACGGTCAGTATCTTCCTCAAAAGAGGACAGATGCGATTCTGCATCCAATACAGATGTGACAAGAGCTTTCTGCTCCGCTTCGTATTCTGCAAGCAGAGTATCAAAGCGTTCATCGGTAATGCGCCCAATGGCAAAAGATTCGTAGAGCTTTTTGATAATGGTATCAAGCTCGGCAATACGCTTACGGTCTTTGTTCAACTTGCGTTTGGTATCCTTTGCGACTTCCGCCTGTCTGATTTGAGAAGCAGAACGCACCTTTTTCATAAACTCATCCTGATTGGCGATGGCAAAGGTGCTGGCTGTTCGGATGGTTTCCAAAACAAGCTCTCTGACCGCTTTTGTCCGAATATAGTGACCGCTGCAAGCATGAGTGCGCTTTTGATGTGCCAGCGTGTAGGTGGAGCAATCGTAAAAATCAGAGGGATAGGGATTGTTCTCCGTACCGCCTTTGGAACGGTGATTGGTCATTTTCGCTCCGCAGTCAGCACAGAACAGAAGTCCCGTCAGCGGATTGGCTTCGCCAAGCGTATCGTGGCGTCTCGGTGTCTTTCGCAGTTTCTGTGCAAGCTCCCACATTTCCTTATCTACAATCGCTTCATGGGTGTTCTCAAAGATCAGCCAGTCCTCCTGCGGATTCATAACTGGATTTTTGTCCTTGTAGGACTGCTTGTGAGAACGGAAGTTGACCGTATGCCCCATATATTCGGGCTTGGAGAGAATCTGCCCAACGATATAACCACTCCAGTTATAAGGGTTGGGAAATTCCTCTTTGCTTTTCCAAACGCCACGCCCCTGCTTTGCGGCGTAGACCGCAGGAGTTTCCACCTTATCGTCATAGAGGATACGGGCGATGTCATAAGGACCGTTTCCCTCGATGGTCAGCCGGAAAATACGGCGGACAACCGCAGCGGCTTCCTCGTCAATATACCAACTGTACTTATCACCCGGCATTTTCTTGTAGCCATAAATGGCACAGTTGGTGGTAGGCTTGCCGGATTCGCCTTTCACACGGATCGCTGTTTTCTGCTTGCGACTCAGATCACGAAGATACCACTCGTTCATAATGTTGAGGAACGGGGCAAACTCATTGCTGTTCTGATCGTCGCTGTCCACGCTGTTGGCAATCGCCACAAAGTGAACATGATGCTGACGGAAGAATACCTCCGTGTAAAAGCCTGTTTGCAGATAGTCACGCCCCGCCCTGCTCATATCTTTTACAATGACATGAGCAACTTTGCCTGCTTCAATGTCTGCAATAAGCTGTTTCCAAGCGGGACGCTCAAAATTTCCTCCACTCCAACCGTCATCGGTATAGTGCTGACAGTTCGTATAACCTTTCTGATGGGCATAGCTTTCGAGGTATTTTTTCTGATTGACAATACTGTTGCTATCACCAGTCTGGTCATCATCACGGGACAGCCTTTCATATAAAGCTGTGATTTTTCCTTCAGTCTGTTTTACGCTCATGATGCGCTCCTTTCAGACTGTCGGCTCATTTGTGGTGAATCTATTATACCACAAGTTCCGCCAGTTGTAACCGCTTCATTGCGAATCATCCGTAAAATTTTATCCTCCATTGTTTCTTTCTCTGTATCGCTGAATACTACTTTAACTTTATAGGTGGTGCCGCCAATGCGGCGAGTCATATAAGAAAAATTACTGTTCTCGTTTTTTGCCATAGGCAGTTACCTCCGTGTTGAAATATTCATTGTTTTTTCGTATAATAGGTTTAGTTCCGGCATGGTGTAACCATTTGCATGGTTAAAATTGAGCAAAAGGTATTAACACCCTGCCAATGCAGAAATGCCCTCAAAAAGCCTTGCGGCACAAGGCTTTCCGAGGGCAAAAGCGTTACATCTGTTGCTGTTTTTCCCGGTACTTACGCACCCGTGCTGCGGTCTGCTTACGGCGAGCTTCTTCGGCACAGCGCTGCGAGCAGTACACCCGTTTTCCGTCAGTTGGGAACGGCTTGCCGCACTGTTTGCAATGAGTGGTCGGTGTTTGTGTGAATACGGCTTCCAACCCTGCATCTTCCGGCAGGACAGACTTGCGGAAATATCTGCATAGTGCGCTGTTGGTAAAACAGATCCCCAACATTGGACAGTCACAGTCCAATGGCAGGCAGCCGTACTCTTTGTCGTAGTTGGCACAGAGAGAAGTAACCAGCTTCTTAATCCGCTGCTTCTCCCTGCCCGTCAGCTCACGATAATTGTTTGACATAGGCGGTTTCCTCCTTTCATTCAGTGTCGAAAGTAATCTATTAACAGACAAAATAGATTACCTCCTCACTTATAGGAGAAATACAGGGTACTTAGCGGAACTGTTTTTACGGAGAATCCAAGAAATTTTCAAAAATATTTTTGAAGGGAGGTGTCTGCGGTGTTCGACGATCCCGAACGATATGAACATGACGGCTTTTATGAAGAAGATACTGACTATGAAGATGAATATGAAACGGACGATTCCGATTACATAGTCGATGACGAAGAAGATGAAAATACCCTTTGGGACGATGAGGAAGAAGCCGCTGATGATCTTCCTGAAAAGAAGCGAAGGAAGCGGAAGAACCAAGTTGTTCTTGCTGACAATGATACGGATACCGAAGAAACCGAATTATCTGAACAAGCCATGTGGCAGATCGCAAAAGAAGAACAGCTCATCGAAGAACTGGAAGCCGACGCCGAGGAACATCCCTTTGAGGATGGTACTGACGAGGAAGAACCAGAGCGTAAGAAGCTCAAACGAGAACTGCGGGCAGAAGCCCTTGCACGATTGGAGGATTCCGCCAGAACACAACGGGAGTTTGAAAATGTGATTGCATGGTGGGACAGGCTGGACGCTAATCGGGAGCGCAGGGAACGCTATCACGAACTCAGCCGCAGCGGTGATGATGTTCCGCTTGACTATGGTGCATCTGCAAATGAACTCTTTTTCCCGGATATGCTAAACGATGTACTGGAAAAGCAGCTCCGAAAGGGAGATTTTCTTGACGCCATTTTTTACTGTCCTTACGACATCCATGAACTTGTAACGGAAGAATACCTATCCAAAATCCTTTGGGAATTGAATGAGGATCACAAGGAGCTGCTCTTTCTCTGCGCTGTCCGGCTGTTTAGCTCAACAAGGATCGCTAAAATACGGAATCAAAGTGACCGGAACATCCGCAAGGTGCGTGGCACAATGCTCAAAAAGATACGAAAAAAGCTGCTTCCTGCACTTTGGGATAAGGCAGAAAAGCAGCAGCCAATGACCTTATTGGAAAAAGATTTTTTAGAAGAAAATATGACGGAGATTGATTCTGAAGAAAAGAAATAGTATAATTGGTAATATAAATTGAAGTTATTTAGGTTACAATACATGACGGAGGGTTTTGTATATGAAGAACCTTTTTGAACGCACCAGTTCTAACTGGGTGCGGTATAGTGAATATGAATGGAGGGCGGCAGAGGACGGAACTCTGTATCTCACGCCCACCAAGACGGCGCAACCGAGTATTTATGATCCACTGGCAGAGTATCAGAAAATTGTATTGGATGCCATCAACATAGGACGCATGGGTATGAGCAAAAAGCCGGATGCTGAAATTCAGAAGGCTATCCAGCAATTTGCGGTGAAATATGGCTTGTTTGGACTGATGACTGCGCTGCCTACCACACCAAACTTTATGGAATATGAGGCGGTGTACCTGCCGAAAAATCACTTCATCAAAGAAGAAACTATGTCCACTGAAAAATATCTGGCACTGTTCTTTCCATTTGACAAATTGGATGTGATCAAGCGTGGTATCGAGTCCATGTGGAACATTCAGAATGACCGTGTTATGATGGCACTGGCTTTGACCATGACAGACAAGCCGATGGCTGTCAACATGAGCTTTCAGCGGGAATATGCGGAGCGATATGAATGGATGAAACAGCAGTTCATTGACTGGGCGTTTACCTATATCAACAGTTTCCTTTATTATGAGGATTATGATACACTGAACGATGAAACCCGGCAGATGATGCAGCAGAGCATGGCAGCTTTTGGCGGCATCGCTCCAACCTATCATATAGCTCTTTTGGATAAGCCGACCATCGTTTGGGATTTTCATTCCCTGCTGCTGGGCGTACAGATGATGTTCAGTTTTATGCTGACAGACAGCGAAAACCCGATTAAGCTTTGCAGGCATTGTACCAAAGCTTTTGTCGCAAGCAGACCAAGTGCTGTATTTTGCAGCCCGCAGTGCAAGAATAAGCATAATGTTTACAAAAGCAGAGCGAGAAAAAACAGCTCCGATAAGGAATGATTGGATGGTGATACATAATGGCTGAAAATAAGAATACAAAATTGCAGATCCGAAACAGCACGGTGGATTTTCTTGTATTTACAAAGGATGCCCACGAGGAAGGTATTGAAGTTCGTGTTCAGGATCATGATGTATGGCTGACACAAAAAGCGATTGGACAGCTTTTCGATGTAGACAGAAGCGTTGTCACAAAACATTTGAAAAACATCTATGAAAGCGGCGAATTGTCCGAGGAATCAACTTGTGCAAATTTTGCACAAGTTGCGGATAACGGAAAAACCTATCAATATAAGTTTTATTCGCTATCTGCCATCATTGCCGTTGGCTACCGTGTCAACTCCGGCAGGGCAACACAATTCAGGCAATGGGCAACAAAAGTGCTGGATACCTTTGCGAAACAAGGGTATGTTTTAGATAAGAGCAGATTGATTAACGGTCAAATTTTCGATGAGGATTATTTTGAACACTTAATTTCCGAGATACAAGAGATTCGAGCCAGTGAGCGCCGTTTCTATCAAAAGATTACAGACATCTATGCTACTGCCGTCGATTATTCCTTTGATAGCCAAATCACGAAAGATTTCTTTGCGACAGTACAGAATAAGATGCACTATGCCGTTCATGGAAATACCGCAGCGGAAGTCATTGTAGCAAGAGCAGACCACACAAAAGAACATATGGGATTAACCTCATGGCGCAACGCTCCTGATGGAAAAATCGTAAAAGCAGATGTGTCGATTGCAAAGAATTACTTATCCAAGGGTGAAATACAGGAGCTTAACGAGATCGTTACGATGTATTTGGACTACGCTACAAGACAGGCACGGCGGCATATTCCCATGACGATGGCAGATTGGGCTTCCAAACTGGATGCATTCCTGCAATTCAACGATGCGGAAGTCTTACAAAACAAGGGTAAAGTCACAGCCGCAATCGCAAAAACCTTTGCGGAAAGTGAATTTGAGCAGTACCGTGTCATTCAAGATCGTCTGTATCAAAGTGATTTTGACCGTCTTGTTGCCAGCACAGAAGAAAAAAACGACTAACAACAGAAAATCCCGTTATCAGCCATATCATAGCCGATAACGGGATTTTGTTTAAGCATATACAAGTTCGGTTAAGATAATTTCCTCCGCACGGTTGCGGATACTGTTCATATAGCGCACCCATTCCATTTGGTTAGTCGCTTTGAGTGCTTCGGTCACGCCTTCCTGCTTTGCCATAGCGGAAATGATGTTTTCAATGCGCTCGTTGCATGCTTGATCGATTTCAGCTAAATGCTTGAACAGCGTTCCCTCCAGCACATAGTTGTTGTAGAGGATCTTACGGTACTCTTTCAGATAGCTGCGGCGCATACGCCCGTATTTGCCTATCTGATATTCGCCGTCATCCGGCAAAGTAATATTGGGAATGAAATAATCTCCCACTTGACGGTATGTACCGCCCATTTCTTCAAAGATAGTTTTCATAAAATTCAGCTCCTTTTGCGTTGATTCCCAGCGGTTATAAGGCTTTTTGACTCCTTTCTTACAACTGCTTTTCAATTCACCACAAATGAGCCGCAGTCATATGTATTAGATGGCAGAAACCACCCTTTACATATTAACGCTTGGTTCGATATGGAATTACTCTCACCTTGCAATTCGTCCTCATGGGACAATCTC
>ENA-OPRV01000520-OPRV01000520.1-human-gut-metagenome-genome-assembly--contig:-NODE-520-length-25791-cov-11.434722_pt1 | contig 25791 bp, 25 predicted proteins | sample MGYA00241896_ERZ501886 | MGnify/ENA primary metagenome ERZ501886 (study PRJEB25962, sample SAMEA2042452) | human gut metagenome | biome: human gut; feature: human-associated habitat; material: faeces... | reverse complement strand
AATCCAAGCTGGCTCTATTTCCCAAACCTGCCGTATATTCTTCAAGCTTATCAGCACACCTGCCTCCAGCGTAATGAGGCTGGCGAACGAGTGTCGTCACGAATAGTAAGAACAGGTAAGTCCGTTCTCTTTTCCACAAGCACATCGAAAGCCTTTCGGATGGAAAGCAAAAACTGCTCGATGTCCTTGTTGGTCTCCACGGCTTCCTTGCTCTTGCCCTCCTTTGGCTGCTTTAGAGCTTTATGTTAATAAAACTACAATCACAGCAATAAAACTATTGATTTTACGTTTTTTCAAAAAAAGGGTTGTGCAATAGTGGCTTAAAGGCTAAAAGCACTAACTTTGAATGCAATAATAAGTAACAACACGTTTAAAGTCACAAATTGTGACCTTAAAAATAAAGATAGAAATATGGCAGATAATATAGAACATCAAGATAAAGGAGAACTGGTCGCAAATTGCGACCGGTTCAATAGTTTGAAGCATTCAACAGGTAACATGTTCATACGAAATGCAAATTAAAAATTGCATTCTAACAGTCAATTATAATTATATTTTCACACATATATAAATATTAAAAATTACGAATTATGAAAAAAATCAAAACAAGAATCGGGATTCTCTTCATTTTGTTAACTGTATTTACAATGTTTGCAAGCTGTTTAAATGATGACGATGAACCCAAAGACAAGCAGAAGACTGTAACTCTATATGTTTCTGCCACAACAGGAGAATGTATCGGTATGACGGGTACACCACACGAATGTATGTTGATAAAAGAAAAGGGAGAAAAGACTTGGGATCCATGTGAGTTCAACGGAATTGAAGGCTTTACATACGAGAAAGGATACGAGTACGAACTTTTGGCTACGAAGACCATATATGCCAATCCACCAGCAGATGGATCAAGCTATGACTATACTCTTATAAAAGTGGTGTCAAAAATGGCAAAGGGAAATGAGTAGTAGAGAGTTTGGATAGCATCAAATCAAACAATGAAAAATAAAACATCTATAATAATTGTAGTTTGGGGAATAGCGGTATTATGTACACTATTCTTGAGTTCATGCAAGCGACCAGAGGTCTTAGACAATAGTACTCTTGTAAATAGCGCAAGAAACGTGGCTTTGACCTTTGGTCCTGCGTATGTTCCATTTTTTTAAGAGGCTAACGTATCGGATGTTCAAGTTTTCCAAAAGGAGGATTATGGGGACAGCTTTCCTGAAATAAAAAAACAGATAGGAAGAAAGTACTATACTGTAACTTTTACATATGATAGTACTGCCGCTAAATTTGATTTTGGATTTGCAGCAAGAGTCAGAATATGGAAGGATACAGGGGAACCATTAGATGTTATATTTGGTAATGGTTGGGGAAGAAATTTTCTATTTAAAACCTTTGTAGAGCAAACCAATCACTCACCAAATGACTATGAGAAAGTGGCTTCTGACTCTATTGTTAAAGTACCATTGCAAACTGTACATGAACCAGAGAGTATTTGGAATTCCAATGCTGACAACAAACAAGACAGCCTATCAACGAGAGACTTTCTAACAAATACAGAGAAAGAGAAAATAAAAGAATTGGCTTCACAAGTTCCAGACAGCATAAGAAATCGTTTTGCAAGTTTAGTGGATAAATGGAATTTTGCAATAGACCATAATCCTAAGACGCGATATAGTGCAAGCACATATTCATATGCAAAATTGCCTGAGTTCATTCCTCTCAAATCAATGGGAAAACAAATACTTCCATTAATTATGGAACGAATGATAAACCCTTCCGATTTTTATTTTCTTGTTCTTTATGAAGCTGTTCTGGAAGGAAATGAAACGAAAGACGATTCTAAGTTTAGCGAAAGCGAACAAATCAGAGCTATAAGATGTGTTAAAAAATGGCTGGAAAAACAATAATGGGCAGGTTCTTCTATTATAATTGAATCTACATCATTTCTCCTGTGCCGCAGAATATATAAGATGTAACAAATGCAATAACCAAACTTGCCTGTCGGTGATTTGTTCCTCCGTAGTCGGACAATTAAGATGGAAAGAACATATAAAAAAGCATAAAAAGTTTCTGATTTTTCTCATAAACAAATTAGATTATATATCTTTGCGCAAAATTAGAAACAATGACAGAACTATTGAGTATATTATACAAACTGCGGATATTCACTTTGGATGAACTTTCTGAGGCTCTGAAAGACAAGGTGAAGGCGGTGGAGGCGTTGCTCGCTCGGTACAAGCAACAAGGGTGGATTGTGGCTATACGGCGCAATACATTTTGTATGAAGGATATAGCATCTGGCTTACCTGTTTGCGACAAGTATGAGATAGGAAGCCACTTGTCACCTACAGCTTGCATCAGTTATCACACAGCATTGGAATTTCATGGATTGGCTCATCAACCCTTCTATGAGGTTTTTGTGAAAAGCATGACTCGCTTCAATTCCTTTTCTTTCGACGATGTGGATTATACCTATTGCCGACAAACAAAGGAAATCGTTGGTATGATGACACCCAAGGGAAACCCTTATGTGCGAGTAACGGATGTGGAGAGTACGTTGTTGGATTGCTTTGACCGCATCGACCGAGCTGGGGGCATTGAGGAATTGCTGCATTGCATGGAGGGTATCGTCTTGCTCAATGAGGAAAGGCTCGTCAATTACCTCGCAAAATACAACAAGGCTTTTCTGTATCAGAAGACTGGCTATCTGTTGGAGCGAATCAAGGAACAAGCCAACATCTCAGAATCCCTCTTGGAGCTGTGCCGAGCCAAGGGAACCAAAAGCGTCAAGTGGTTGACTAACAACGAAGAGTCGGATACATTTGTAAATAAATGGCGCATGTATGTGCCGCAAGAACTAACATCAAAGGAAGAATATGAACTCATATAACAAACAAGCTCTTGACATCATCGCCAAGGAGCAAGGCTTTATTCGCGACAACCTCGAAAAGGTGATGCGATTGGTGGAGATACTCAACTATTTCCATGACAGTCCTTTGCTGTCTAAATCTCTTATGCTGAAAGGTGGCACAGCCATCAATCTCACCGTTTTCCAACTGCCAAGACTCTCGGTAGATATAGACCTTGACTTTACGGTGGATTGCGACCGAGAATCCATGCTCTCCATTCGCCATGAAGTGAATAACGAGATTCTACGCTATATGGAGTCGGATGGTTATCATCTTGCGCCTGGCTCCAAGACACCGCATACGCTTGACTCATGGGTGTTTCATTATACCAATGCCGCAGGCAACAACGATGGCATCAAGATAGAAATCAACTATTCCGACCGTTGCCATATCCTGCCTGCCATAGAGACTCATGTGTCCATTCCGTTTCTGAGCGATGTGAAGGTACGTTCTCTTTCACCTGTCGAATTGTTTGCCACCAAGATAAACGCCTTGATAGGTAGAAGTGCTGCACGTGACATTTATGATGTCTATAACATGGTGAAGCATCAGCTATTCGTGAGCGATGAAGAGAAAACGTTGCTGAGAAAAGCGACCGTCTTTTATCTGACTGTTGGCTCAAGCAGAAAAGACTACGCTACGCCTACGGAATATGCTGACTTTCCGCAGATAGACAAGATCCGTTTTCCGCAGATTCGTTCGCAACTCTTGCCTGTGCTTAGGCGCAGTGAGCATTTTGACTTTGAAAAAGCCAAGACAGAAGTGAAAGACTTTCTCTCAAAGCTATTGGTTCTGACAGAATCAGAGAAAGAATATGTGCGGGAATTCAATGACAAAAAGTATATTCCAGAATTGCTGTTCGAAGATAAAGAGATGGTCAATAGAATCAAATTTCATCCTATGGCTTTGTGGAAGACAAGGAGTCGTTGAATGTTTTATCTGTAAATTTTGAAAAAAGTTATTGTTTTGCTTAGTTTTTTGCTTGGCTCAACTGTATATACAGTATATGGACTATAAAACAGAGAATAGGCTATGAGTAAATATCTGATAAGTTTGATTTTGCTTTCGGTGATAAGTATGGGCGTTTCTGCCCAACGCATTACCCGACAATATAATAATGTGTCATTCTCTGCGGCATTGAAGGATTTGAATGCTCGACAGGATAAGTATGTCATCAACTTTGTGTATGACGAGTTGGAGGATTTCAAGGTGACGAAGAGCATCAAAAATGAAAGTGTTCCAGATGCCATCATGAACTTGATAGGCTTTTATCCTATCAAGATGAAACAAGTGGATAATGTTATTATCGTTGAATGTATCCAAAAGGCTTCTAACAGAATGATGGGACGCATTGTAGACACTCATCATCAACCTGTCGATTTCGCCAATGTCGCTTTGCTCAATGTTAGTGATTCCAGTTTAATCACGGGTGGTGTAACAAATGAGAATGGTCAGTTCGTAATTCCTTGCAAGGTGAAAAAGGCGATTGTGAAAGTGAGTTGTGTGGGCTACAAAACTTATTGTAATGCATATCGTACCGGTGAGGTTGGTGCCATAACCTTGGAGGATGCTACAATTAATCTGCAAAAAATTGTGATTAAAGGGCATCGCAAATACATATCAAGAGAAAACGGTAAACTTACGCTTAACGTTCAAAATTCCAATTTGAAAAATATTGGCAAGGCCACAGATGTTATCAAATATATTCCTGGGATGCTCTATACAAATGGAAAGTATGAGGTGTTTGGTAAGGGTGAGCCTGTCATCTATATAGATGGAAGAAAGCAGACTAATACTTCAGGGTTGTCACTCCTTTCTTCTACCAACGTGAAGTCTGTACAGCTCATAACAAACCCTGGGGCAGAATACGATGCAGAAACAAGGAGTGTCATAAACATCACTACCGTACACCATTCCTTGGATGGACTTTCTGGTATTGTGGGTGCGGAAATCTCCAAACATAAGAATTTGTCTAACAACGAGGAGGTCAACCTCAACATCCACAAGGGAGCTTTGGATGTATTCCTCGCATATCAATATGACAATACGAGAAGTGACATCAGATATGATGTTAACCAGTTCAATTACGAGCAAGATACATTTCATGAGATTTCTGCTTCTGAATATTCCGACCGCTCTCGCTCTCATGACTATAATGTTGGTATGAATTATGCCATAAACAAGAATCACACTATCGGCGGAAGATATTTGGGAAGCATCTCCAAGTACAAGATGCTCGACTCTCCTTTCGACTATATGCAGACGTACAAGAATGATGAACTGCTGACATCTACAGACAATAAGACTGAAGAATCTGAAAAGAAAGGTTTCACAATGTCAATCTGTATTATATCGGCAATCTAACAGACAACCTACAGCTCAACTTGGATGCCGACTATGTTTATGCTCAACTGAAACATAAGCAACAAGTGAGCGAGACAAGTAGAATAGATGTTGTCTCAGAAATCACGCATATGCAAAACGACCAGCGAAATCGTGCGACTGCACTCAAAGGGGTGTTTGCTTGGAACATGAATAAGAATAATAGGCTTGATTTCGGAACGGATTTCAGTAAAATCAGTTCATGGGGTATGTCTGTAAACGAAGAAGGGAAGATAGCCGATGACCAATTCAAGAATAAGGAAACCAAGTATGCAGGATTTGCCACTTTTCGTTTGTCTGCCTCCAAATGGAAAGGAAGCATCGGGCTTCGCTATGAGTACATTCATGCCATCAACACAGACCAAGGAGAAGTAAAGAACAAGACCAATTATTCGGACTTACTTCCATCCCTTTCTCTTTCCACTATGTTTGGGAGAGTGGGGATGAATCTTGATTTCAGTAGCAGGGTCAACCGTCCTTCGTTTCGTCAGTTGAACAACAGTGTGAGCTACAACAATCAATACCATTATGAGCAAGGCAACATTTATCTGAAACCGCAATACGTGTATGATACAGAACTTAGTGTGAATTATAGCATATTCGACTTCAAGTTGGATTATCAGTATATCAAGGATTACATCCATCCGACTGTCGTTGCTGTATCCGGCAAACCTGGAACGGTAACTTGGATGTCAACCAACGCCAAGGATTTCCAGCAACTAGGAGCGCAATGTGTTGTTTCACCTGTTTTTGGTTGTTGGCGACCTACTTTGACGGTGGGTGTCTATAAACCTTATTTCACGCTATCATATAATGGAGAGCAATTAGACTACAATCATCCATACGGTCTCTTCGCTTTCCAAAATGTAGTGGCACTAAGGAACGATTGGCTTTTTCGATGTGATTTCTTTTGGAACATTAAGGGACATCATGGCATCTACGAGCAAAACGGTTATTCGTCATTCAATATGATGGTACAGAAACAGTTACTTAAAAAGAAATTGACGATAACATTGAAAGCAGAGGACTTGTTTGATAGCTCGAAGTTGAACGATGTAAAGAGGGTTAATTTTGTGGTGCAGAACAGAAAAGTGAATAACTTCAATCGCTGCATCATAGCTTCCATTAGTTACAACTTCAATAGTTTCAAAGATAAATACAACGGAAGCGGTTCTGCTGAGGATGAGATTAATCGTTTTTAGAAAAGTATTGGTTTTCAAATCAACCTCTAAAATGCAATACCCAAATTCTGTGTGATGAATATCTCAGGATTTATTAACCGAGATGTTCATCCACAGAATTTTCACTTATCAATATCAATCGTTAAAAAACATACATTTTATTGTGTATCCAATAAATTGTTATATTTTTGCAAACGAAAAAAGTTGTTTGACAAGCAAACATATGCACATTGCAGAAATTAGAATCGTTGCTAAATTATTGCCTCTATTGAGGTAATAACACTCATAAATCGCTCATTTTAAGCTATTCTGAATATTTGGACAGAATTTTTCTATAAAAAATACCACTTTTTTCAACCTTTTTTTCCCGAATCCCTGCAAATCGCACAAATCGCATAGTTAGGGGTTCGGGAATGTTGTATCTTTGTATCGTCAATCAGAGAGGTTGATGCAGCAACGGTCTCGGCGGAGACACAGACTGCTTTTACTAAAACTAAATTTTTAAAAGTATGATTCTCATCAAATTAGCGAAAAACAAGAACAAGACTATCAAGGAAGCGTATGGCAAATATTATGCGCGACCAGTAGTGACAGAAACCATCGGCATCGATGAACTCGCCGAACACATGTCGAGCCACAACACCCCGTTCTCGAAGGGTGCCATCAAAGGCCTTCTCACCGACATGGTGAGCTGTGTGAAGGAGCTCGTGCTCCAGAACAAGGCTGTGAAGATAGACAACCTTGCCATCTTCTCCATCGGCATCATCAACAAGATGGGAGCCGCAAGCATCAAGGAGTGGAGCCTCGCCAAATGCGTAGAAGGTTACCGCCTCAGAGCACGTGCTACCGGTAAGCTCAGCAACACCCAGCTCTCTCTCGATGCCAACGCCAAGAACGCCATGGATCTCCTCAACTCCAGCGAGAGCGCTGCAGACGATAACACCACTGGCGACACCACACAGGGCGGTGGAACCACAGAAGGAGGCGGAACATCGCAGGGCGGCGGTACGACCGACACCGGTGATACCGGCGATACCGGCGACAACAGCGGCAACATGGGATAACCAAAAACACGTATGCGAAAACAGGAAGAAGGAATAAGGGGATAAGCTGAGCGGCGACAGGGATATTCCGAAGGCACCAACGGCTGGTTTTCATCCAGACATTTCCCGATGAAACAGCAAATCATAACGACTCAAGAACCTGCCTTTTACGGGTGTCCGGGCCATCAGTTTCTCCCCCATCCTTCACCGTTTACAGACGCTTACTAAAACTAAATTTCAACCACTAAAACAAGCATGTGACAGTTATTATCCACCTAGTATTAATCATTAAAAAACAAAGCAAAATGAAAAGAGTAAATTGGAAAACCATCATCAACTTCCTCATCACGGTATTAACAGCTGTAGCCAGCTCATTCTGTGTACAGAACTGCTAAAAGAAAGGAGGTTGCCATGACACAGAAACATCGTAGCATTTCACTTATCGTGATCCACTGTTCAGCCACGAGAGTGACTCAGGATTTCACATTCGAGCAGTTGGAGGCGTGCCATCTTGCCCGCGGTTTCCGGAGTATCGGTTATCATTATTACATCACGAAGGATGGTGTGGTATATCCGGGTCGTCCGGAATCGGAAGTCGGAGCCCATGCCCGTCATTACAATGCCCACAGCATCGGCATCTGTTATGAGGGAGGTCTCGACAAGAACGGCAAGCCTGCCGACACACGTACTCCAGCCCAGAATCAGTCTCTGTATTCGCTTCTGGAGAGCCTCTGCCTCTCCTATCCTGATGCAGAGATACTGGGCCACCGCGATTTGCCAAACGTGCACAAAGACTGTCCGTCGTTTGATGTCAAGCGATGGCTGAAGTTGGTAGATTTCCACATCTAGCCGATTTTCGGAAAGGATTTCATCATATTTATTTTTTTAAGTTGATTCAAGCCCCACAGGTAGTATTCCTGCGGGGCTTTTTCTTTTTCATTTCCGGTCATTTTCATTTTTCAATCCCCAAAGAGTCCGGTCATGAAAGATTTACATCATATCGCCAAAGAATAAAGGTTAAATCCGATAAATCTTGTTAAACAAATTCTGTCTTGCCTCTTATGTTTATACCTTTGCACGCAAATTTATAATCACAAAGGACATTTTCATGTCCCAAAAGGATAATATTTAATTTAAATAAGAGAAGAAAAATGAAAGAAAAAGCAGAAAGTTCAGTAGCCTGCAATCATCACAGAGTAGGCTTCCTGGGATTGCTCGTTACATTAGGCATTGTATTCGGAGACATCGGAACATCACCTCTCTATGTGATGAAGGCCATCCTGCATACGGGCGAAAGCATCAGCGAGAGCACCATCCTGGGCGCACTGTCATGCATCATCTGGACACTCACCCTCCAGACCACCATCAAATATGTATGCGTGGCGCTGCGTGCCGACAACAATGGCGAGGGAGGCATCCTCGCCCTCTATGCCCTGCTGCGCCGACTCAAGAGCAAGTGGATTTACCTACTGGCCATCATTGGCGCAAGCACCCTGCTGGCAGACGGAATCATCACCCCTGCCATCACCGTGACCACAGCCATCGAAGGACTCGAAAGCATCAGTCCCAACCTGCCAGTTATCCCCATCACCCTGGGCATCATCACCATCATCTTCTTCGTGCAGCGGTTTGGCACAGAGAGTATTGGCAAATCGTTTGGCGTATTTATGCTGCTATGGTTCCTGCTGCTGGGCGTGATGGGAGCTTTCAGCATCACGTCTTACCCATGGATACTGAAGGCTTTCAACCCCTATTATGCTGCCATACTGCTGGCAAAATCGCCTGAATGGTTTCTGATTCTGGGTGCCGTATTTCTCTGTACTACCGGTGCAGAGGCTCTCTATTCCGACCTGGGACATTGCGGCAGAAAGAACATCGCTATCAGCTGGGGCTTCGTAAAGACCATGCTCATTCTCAACTATCTGGGACAGGGAGCATGGGTGCTGAATCATGCAGATACGGCACTGGCAGCGAATCCGTTCTTTGCCATCATGCCGCAGAGCATGCTGTTCTTCGCCATCATCATGGCCACGGGTGCGGCAATCGTTGCGAGCCAGGCACTCATCAGCGGAACCTTCTCCATATTGAGCGAAGCCATGAACCTGCACTTCTGGCCGCGCATGCGAATCAAGCATCCTACCCATGTTAAGGGGCAGCTCTATATCCCGATGATCAACCTCGCCATGTACATCGGCGTGGTTCTCATCATCCTGCTCTTCCGCGACTCCTCGCACATGGAGGCAGCCTACGGACTCGCCATCACCATCACCATGCTGATGACTACCCTGCTGCTCGGTTTCTACCTGCACAGCAAGGGAGTGGCACGGATTTTCACGATGCTGTTTATGGGCGCATACTGCATCATCGAAGCCATCTTCCTGACTGCCAATCTGTCAAAGTTTCTTGCAGGTGGATGGTGTACGATGCTCATTGGAGGAATCCTGTTCCTGATGATGTATGTGTGGGTGAGAGCCATGAAGATACGCCGCCATTATATCAGCACCAAACCGCTGGATGATTATTATCAGATTATCTCCGACATCAAGGCCGACGAGAGCATCCCTAAGTACGCTTCCAACCTGGTTTATGTGAACCACGCCAACAAGGAAGGTGCCGTAGATGACAAGTTACTCTACTCCATCATCAACAAGCAGCCGAAACGTGCTGACCATTACTGGCTTATCAACATGGAGTTTGTTGACACTCCTGACACGCTGGAGTACAACTGCGAGACCCTGATTCCCGACACCCTCTACAGCGTAACCATGCACATTGGTTTCCGCATAGAGCCTAGGGTGAGTCTCTATCTGCGCCAAGTAGTGGAAGATCTGGTAACAGACGGAAAGGTAGATTTGCGAAGCACCTATCCTTCGCTGCGCAAATACGGAATTCCGGGCGATTTCCGATTCATCATCATTCACCGCGTATATTACCCGGAGAGTTCAGATAATCGCCAACAGAACCTGCTGATGAGTATCTACGCTCTTATCAGCAAGATAGGTATTGACGAGCCTAAGGCATTGGGCCTCGACACTTCCATGGTAGTGGTAGAAAGAGTGCCGCTCATCATCAACCATCCGGTCATTAAGGACAAGGTCATTAAGGTCATTAAGGATTCTGAAACATCACAAAGCTGACAATAAGCAAAAAGGCGAGGCGCTTTCACAAGCTCCCCGCCTTTATTAATTAGCATAAAAATGAATGCTAACAACTAACACAAAACCTTATAACTTTTATCAAATATAAATCGTTATTTGATTTATGAACGAACATCTTAATTAGAGGATAGTCTTAACAGCTTCCAACATGCCCTTCTCCTGAATAAGGTCAAGATCCTTCTTAACCAACTCTGTCAAGCCAGGAACTGTCTTGTTGAGATCCTCATGCCAGATATAGTCGAAGCCCAATACGCCCTCAGCTACCTTCTGAGTATCGCCGGTAGCCCAAAGTTCGGTGAGCTTGTCCATAATCTTCTGGTCATCGTTTGGCTGGATAGGAGCACCATCCTCGCGAACACCACCCTTATAGTAAGTGATGATAGCTGCAAGACCGAATACCAAGCCCTGTGGCAACTCGCCCTTACGCTCCAGGTAAATCTTGACACCTGGCAGGTCACGAGTCTCAAACTTAGGGAATGAGTTGAGCATGATGCTAGTTACCTGATGATCTACGAATGGATTCTCGAAACGCTCCAATACGTCAGAAGCGAACTTCTGGAGCTCATCCATAGGGAGGTTCAGAGTCTGCATCAACTCCTCGAACTGTACCTTGTGGATGTACTTGCCCAATACTGGGTGCTCGCAAGCATCGCGAACGATGTTCACACCGCTGAGGTATGTAACAGGGCTCAATACTGTATGAGGACCATTGAGGAGAGTAACCTTACGCTCGTGGTATGGCTTCTCATTATCTGTGATAAGCACGTGGAGACCTGCCTTGTGAGCAGGGAACTCCTCCTGCATCTGCTCTACTGTCATGTTTTCAGCCTTCTCGATAACCCAGAGGTGGAAGCTTTCTGCCTTAACTACGAGGTTGTCCTTGTAGCAAATCTTCTGCTGGATCTCCTTGATGGTGTCGCGTGGGAAACCAGGAACGATGCGGTCTACCAATGTAGCGCAAACGTAGCAGTGGTTGGTGAACCACTCCTTAAAGCCTTCGTAATCAGCACCCATATCGCCCTTCCAGAGCTCGATATACTGATAGATACACTCCTTGAGGTGGTGACCATTGAGGAAGATCAGCTCACATGGCATCAGGATCATACCCTTGGTTGGGTCGCCCTCGAAGAACTTATAGCGGTGGAACAAAAGCTGAACCAACTTGCCTGGATAAGAAGCTGCAGGAGCATCTGTAAACTTGCAAGAGTCATCGAATGCAATACCAGCCTCTGTAGTGTTAGAGATGATGAAACGCATCTCTGGCTGCTCAGCCAAAGCCATGAAAGCCTGGTTCTGAGAATATGGGTTCAACGCACGGCTGATAACGTCGATACGCTCCAATGTATTGATAGCCTGGCCGTTCTCCTTACCCTGAAGGTTTACGTGATAGAGGCAGTCCTGACCGTTCAACCAGTCAACCATACCACCAGCCAATGGCTGTACTACAACGACAGAACCGTTGAAGTCGGTCTTCTTATTCATATTCCATACAATCCAATCTACGAATGCACGGAGGAAGTTACCTTCACCAAACTGAATGATTTTCTCTGGAGCGACGCTCTTAGGAGCAGTGCGCTTGTTTAATGCTTTTAGCTCTTTCATGATTTGTTTATTTTATATTTATTATTTTACTTTTCGCTTTAAATTCCAATCTATTCATCAGATTGTTTTTTTCTGAGTGCAAAGGTAGTAAATATTTCGTTTGATTGTTCCAAAAACAGCGAAAATCTTCACGCAAACCTTTACGCTCCACTCCGGTTCTATACCTTATTATATATAGAACTGCGCAGGCACAAAATAAAGAAGTAGGGATTTTCCCCCACCCCTTTAGGGGAAATCCCGACCGTGGGAACAAAAAACATCGTATCTTTGCACCAGAAAAAAGAAACATGAAGTATAACAATTAAAAAATATACGATTATGAAACGAATGATAATAGCTCTGGTAGCCATGTTCATGATGACATTCACTACCGCTTCTGCAATGAGTTATGAGCAGGCAAGACAGCAGGCTCTCTTCCTGACAGACAAGATGGCTTACGAGCTCAATCTTACGGAAGACCAGTATGAGGCAGCTTATGAGGTAAACCTCGACTACCTGATGAGTGTAGATACATACGATGACCTCTATGGTGCTTACTGGCGCCAGCGCAACATGGATTTGAGCTACATCCTGCTCGACTGGCAGTATAGAACATATATCAATGCCACCTACTTCTACCGTCCGCTCTACTGGAACGCAGGTTACTGGCACTTCGGCATCTACGCCCGCTATCCTCGCCGCGACTACTTCTACTTCGGTCGCCCTCACTTCTACGTTTCTTACCGTGGAGGTCATAGCTGGAGAGTAAACGGAAACAGAAGCTGGTATTACGGAAGAAGTTTCGGCGGACCTCACCCGTCAGGATATCAAAGAGTAGGTATGAGAGACGGATTCAACCGTGGTGATTACGGCAGAGGAAGATCTTTCGGCAACATGAACCGTGAGAACAGACCTCAGATGAACCCAAACCGTGGTTTCGGTAATGCAAGCCGCCCTAACAACAACGCTGGCTTCGGAAACAGCAGCCGCCCTCAGAACGGAGGCTTCGGAAATAACAACGGAGACTTCAGAAATAACAACGACCGTCCACAGAACAATGGTGGTTTCGGTAACAGCAACAGTCACCCTAACCGCGGTTTCGGAATCAGCAACAGTCGCCCTAACCGTGGTTTCGGAAGCAGCAACAGCAGCACCAGCAACAACCGTGGTTTCGGAAACAGCAGCCGCCAGAACAACAGCAGCTTCGGAAGCGGAAGAAGTAATATCTTCGGGGGCAACCGCAGCAGCATGAGCCGTTCATTCAGCAGCGGTTCCGGCAACCGTTCTACAGGTGGCGGTTTCACCCCTCGCTCTTCTACACCTAGCAATGGCGGTGGAAGCTTCGGACACAGAAGATAAGAAACAGAAAGAGTTATAATTTCAAGTTTATAAAACAGAGAGTTAAAAATCAAGACCTCAAGTAAGAGAGTTAAGAAACCAAGTACCTCAGGTAAGAGAGTAAGAAAAATCAAGTACAAAAAATGGGAATTTGCATCGGGTAACACCGTTCGCAAATTCCCATTATTATTTTATCAACTTTAAGTAAAAGAATTACTCCAATCCGAAGAGCGATTTCAAACCGCCATCTACGCCCGAGAATCCCATAAAGGCAAGGCTGAGAAGTGCTGCAGTTACCATGACGATAGCTACGCCCTGCATGCCTTTAGGAATACGGACCAAAGCCTGCTGTTCGCGAATGCCGGCGAAAACGATAAGCGCCAGGGCAAAACCGAGAGCGGTAGAGAAGGCGTAAACCACGCTCTCAAGGAGATTGTAATCCTTCTGTATCACCAGGATGGCTACACCGAGAACGGCACAGTTGGTGGTAATGAGCGGAAGGAAAATACCGAGCGCCTGATAAAGCGCAGGAGAAACCTTCTTCAGGATAATCTCTACCATCTGAACCAAGGCTGCAATCACGAGGATGAAAGCCAAGGTCTGGAGATATTGCAAGCCGAACGGATCGAGCACATACTTCTGAACACACCAGGTAATGATGGTTGCCAGGGTCAAGACAAAGGCGATGGCACCACCCATTCCGATGGCTGTATCAACTTTCTTCGATACGCCCAGGAACGGACAAATACCGAGGAACTGCGACAAGACGATGTTGTTAACGAATATCGCAGAGATAAATATCAATAAATATTCCATAATTTCTATTTCTTAACCTTATTAAATATAGCAATAATGTATCCTAATGTGAGGAACGCTCCAGGAGGAAGAATGAACACCAGAATGTTGGTGGTCTCTGGCAACAGGGTGATTCCGAATACGCTTCCGGCACCGAGAATCTCACGGGCACTACCGAGAATGGTAAGACCGAGCGTGAAACCCAAACCGCAACCAATGCCATCGAACAGGCTGGCAACCGGAGAATTCTTGGCAGCGAAACTCTCTGCACGACCCAGAATAATACAGTTTACTACAATCAGCGGAATATAAATACCCAATGCCTGGTTGATGCTGTCAGGAGCATAAGCGCTCATCACCATCTGAAGGATAGTAACGAAGGCTGCAATCACTACGATAAACACAGGGATGCGAACCATATCGGGTGTAATCTTCTTGATACAGGAGATAACAAAGTTGGTACAGATCAGCACTGCCATGGTAGCCAATCCCATAGAGAGACCATTGATGGCGCTGGTTGTTGTAGCCAAAGTAGGACACATACCGAGAAGCAACACGAAGGTTGGATTCTCCTTGATGAGTCCGTTCATCAAAATCTTAACATTACTCATATCGGTTTATCCTTTCTTTTCGTTATGTTCAACTTTAGATGCACCACTCTCTGCATCTGCTTTCTGAGATGCACCGCTCTCGCCGTCAACATCCTTCTTGGCATAAACGGCATAAGCCTGGTTGATAGCCTTGAGGAAGGCGCGGCTGGTAATGGTAGAAGCGGTGATGGCGTCTACGGCATTGCCACTCTTATCGTCCTTAGATACGTGGAGGTCGCCATCCTTTGGAGTCTTACCGATGATGCTACCCTTTCCGTCCTTCTGGAACCAGGTAGCAGCCTTGGCACCCAAACCTGGAGTTTCAGAAGCCTGAAGCACAGTATAACCCATAATCTTGCCCTCAGTATCGAAGCCTACGAGCACCTTCAGATCGCCACCGAAACCACCGGTAGTACTCTCTACGGCAGCACCCAGCTGCTTGCCGCTCTTGTCAGAGCACTTGTGGATGGTGAAAGAGAATTCCTTACCGCCAAACTCCTGCTTTACCTCTTCAGGCTCAGCCACCTGGAGTTCTTCTGTACCCATCACACTCTTTATACCGGCAGCCAAACTCTGTGCAGCCTTCTCGGCGATAGGACCAGATGTAAGATGATTGATATATGCAAGAACAGCACCTACGATGAGCGCAACGCCCACCAGCACAAGCACCATGTTCTTTAATGATGATTCTAATTTCTGCATGTCTCTGTCCTCCTTATTTTTTAGCAGGCTTCTCACCGAAGCGCTTTGGTTTAACGTATGTGTTAATAAGAGGTGTGAACGCATTCATGATAAGAATGGCGAACGACATACCTTCAGGATAGCTACCCCAGTTACGGATGATGATGGTCAGCAGACCGATGCATACACCATAGATAAGCATGCCCTTGTGAGTCATTGGAGAGGTTACATAATCAGTAGCCATGAAGATGGCACCGAGCATCAGACCACCGCTGAAGATGACAGCAAAAGGATTGGCATAAACAGGATTAGCCAAATGCATCAAACCGCTGAATACAAATACGGTAGCGATGATGCTGACAGGAATATGCCAGGTGATGATTTTCTTCCAGAGCATGTAAGCCAAACCGAGCAAGAGCGCAACGGCACAAACCTCACCGGTAGTTCCGGCACCGAAAGTATCGCCTGTAGCACCGAAGAGCATGCTCATCGCATCAGGCAACTGGTTGAGAACTGAAGCATCGCCCGTCTTGATGGCTGTCTTCATGATAGCCAGCGGAGTAGCACCCGTTGTAGCATCTGTATAGCTGAGCATCTGTCCGGCAATAGGCCATGAAGTCATCTGGGCTGGGAAGCTGACGAGCAGGAAGCAACGTCCAACCAGCGCAGGATTGAAAGGATTGTTACCCAGACCGCCGAAGCTCATCTTACCTACACCGATGGCAAACAAGGCACCGATGATGATGATCCAGAGAGGAAGGTTACTTGGCAAGTTCATGCCGAGCAAGAGACCGGTGATGATGGCAGAACCATCGAGCAAGCTGGTCTCCTCCTTCAGGAGATATTTTGTAATTGCCCACTCAAAGAAGACGCAGGCTGCCACAGAGGAGAGCAGTACGACTGCTGAACCCAGGCCGAAGAAATAGAAAGAAGCGAGGATGGCAGGCACAAGAGCGATAATCACTCCGTACATGTTCTTCTCTACGCTCTCATTTCCATGAGCGTGTGGCGATAATGAAACGATTAATTTACTCATTTTTTCTTTTAAATTCTTTCGTCAATGAAATTTCTCTTGATTGAAGTATCTCTTCTTGTGATAAAAGGGATTACTTCTTAGCGTTGCGAGCTCTGATAATGCCCATTACCGCACCCTTACCATTGATAATATTATCGAGGATAGGACGATGTGAAGGACAGGTGAACTGGCATGAACCGCAGGCAATGCAGGATGTTACCTCTTCTGCCTCCAGGCGCTCATAATCCTTCACTACGCTCAAGGTAGCGAGCAAGTATGGCTCCAGACCCATTGGGCAGGCATCCACACACTTGGCACAACGGATACATGGCTGAGCCTTCTTGCGATGAGCATCAGCATCGGTCAATACGGTGATGGAGTTGGTTCCCTTGGTTACAGGTACGTCGAGGCTGATTACAGCCTTACCCATCATCGGACCACCTGCCAATACCTTGTTGTCGCCCTCTGGCAAACCTCCGCAGTTCTCTATCATCTGAGAGAATGGAGTTCCCATACGCACGAGGAAGTTGCCTGGATTCTTCACCTGCTTACCGGTAACGGTAGTATAGCGTTCGAAGAGAGGTTTGTTCTTCATAACTGCCTGATAAACAGCAAAGGCACTACCTACATTCTGAACAATTGCTCCAACGTTGACTGGAATAGCTGGAGGAGCAGGAACCTGGCGGCGGATAACCGCATCTACCAACTGTTTCTCACCACCCTGTGGATATTTCTTGGCAAGAGGAACTATCTCGATACGAGAATCATTGGCTGTCTTCTCCTCGAAGAGTTTGATAGCAGCAGGCTTGTTGTCCTCAATACCAATGTAACCCTTCTCAACCTTAGCCGCCTTCATCAGAAGGTTCAAGCCAACGAGAATCTCATCAGCATGCTCCATCATCAGACGATAATCGGCTGTGATATAAGGCTCACACTCTACACCGTTGATAATCACGCACTCAGCCTTGGCTCCAGGAGGAGGACAAAGCTTGATGAAGGTTGGGAAACCGGCACCACCCATACCAGTGACACCAGCCACCTTGATGCGGTTTACGATTTCCTCAGGAGTGAGGTCGGAATGAGCCTCAAGCGTTTCGAGTTTCTCAGAGCGGTCGATACTCTCCTCCCACTCATCGCCTTCTACATTAATAATAATACAAGGCTTACGATAACCGGTAGCATCAATAGATGTATCTACCTTGAACACGGTTCCTGATACGGAACTGTAAATAGGAGCACTCACAAAACCACCCGCCTCAGCGATGAGTGTACCCACCTTCACCTTGTCGCCCTTGGCAACAACAGGCTTGGCAGGAGCACCGATGTGCTGACCAAGTGGGAAAATAGCCTGCTTAGGGAGAGGAGCTACCTGAGTAGCCATCCCAGCAGTAATCTTATTCTCTTCTGGGTGAACTCCACCAATTCTAAAAGTTCTCAAATTCATGATTATTCCTCCTTTTTCTTAACTGGGAAATTAACTTTTACGAGAGCACCGGTTGGGCATTCGTCAACACACTTGGTACACATGCGACACTTGTTGAAGTCAACATAAGCCACATTATTCTCTATCGTAATAGCATCAAACTTGCAGACTTTCTGACACTTACCGCATCCGATGCAAGCAACACTACAAGCTTTCTTGGCAACAGCGCCCTTGTCGTGGTTTACGCACTGAACATAAACTCTACGGCCCTTAGGACCCTTCTTACGGAGCTCGATGATGTGACGTGGACAAGCGTTGGCACAAGCACCACAACCTGTACACTTCTCTTCATCAACCTCAGGAATGCCAGTTTCAGGATTGATAGAGATTGCGCCAAACTGGCAGGCAGCCACGCAATCGCCACAACCCAAACAGCCGAATCCGCAGCCTGTTTCGCCAGAGCCACATGAATTCATAGCTGCACAAGTGTGCAAACCATCATACTCGGCAATGCGAGGACGATTCTCGCAAGTACCATTACAACGTACCACAGCCACCTTTGGCTCGGTATTGGCTACTGCCATACCTAAAAGGTCGGCTACCTTGCCCATCACGTCAGCACCACCTACCGGACACATCAGTCCATCGATAGAACCGGCATCAGCACCCTTTACCAGAGCTGCAGCCATACCGGAACATCCGGCAAAACCGCAACCACCACAGTTGGCACCTGGCAGAATCTCTCCTACCTGGCCCAAGCGAGGGTCTTCTTCGACGGCAAACTTCTTAGATACACCGAAGAGAACCAACGCTGCAATCAGCGCGATTGCTCCGAGAACCAAGACAGCAATCAAAATAAAATTCATAATTGTTTGTGTTTTGTTTTGTTATTTTTTCTTTGTTTTAAAACAAGAGTTCTCCACTTAAACTACAGAAGTACATCACGTACCCTATGATTCAATAGAGAAGCTCAGTTTGTTTTTAAGTTTGTTTCTGAATAAGTAGAGCACCACATAATATGGAACGAGAATACCCAATGCCGAGAGCGCTGCGGCTCCTTCAGAGTGAGTAGTTTTCAGTACACCGACCAAAGCTATCACCATCAGTATCAACGGCAACAGATAGCCATAGAAACTGGCTCTGAATCCTACAGCCGAATCAGCCGTCACCACTACGCTGTCGCCTTTGTGGTAGAGAGACGCCTCAGAGGTAGGAACCTCAATCATCTTCTCTTTCGATTCAGATGCCGTACAATGGGCAGCCACCTTGCAAGCGCTGCAGGCTGACGACTGTACGATGCGAACGCACACAGAACCTCCTTCTACGCTTTCTACGATGCCAGAATGTTTAATCTTATTGTTCATTTGTAATGTTGACATTGCATTTTTGCAATTCAAGTGCAAAGATACTACATTATTTAGAAATGGCAAACAAAATCGAAAAGAAAATATGAAAAAGGAGCGTAAACGTTATCTATGCCCTAAAAATCGGGGTATTTGAAAACAAATTAAAAGCAAAAACACTTTTTTTTAGCAACTTCTTTTGGTGGAATCAAAATTTTATGTATCTTTGCATTGATTATTAAAGAATTGATATGGAAACATTAGAGCAAACAATCATGCAAGTAGAGCGCTTTATCAGAAAAGTGGCTCAAAAGTTCCCTGCGCCAGAATCTGACGACGAGACTTCTCAAATGACCGACATCCACGTAAGGGTTTCGCAAGACAGTGGCGAACTCCTGGCATTTGACGACGATGACAACGAGATTACCCGCTGCGTTGTTGAACAATGGATAGAAAACAAGGATGAAGACTTCTACGACGAAGTAGCAAAGCTGCTTCGCGATGTTTTGCGCAAACAGGCAGATATCATAGATCATCTCGGCATCCTCAAGCCATACAGCTTTGTGCTCGAAGATGACGATAAAGAGCATATTGGCGAGCTCTATCTTGCTGACGATGATACAATCATCGTAGGTGGTGATTTGATGGAGAATCTGGACAACGATCTGGACAACTTCCTTAACGATCTGCTGAAAGAATAAAATGATACGGACGGAAGGGCTATCTGTCCCCCCATCCCAACAAATAAAAAACCGTTGTACTCTCTCCTGTCGAGTACAACGGTTTTTCTGTTTATATCATCTTAACCCACTTAGAAAGATATTTTCTTTTTCTTACCTTTACTTTCATTTCCTACGCGGTCGAGAGCAGTAACTACATATACATATTTTTTACCACTCACATAAGGAATGCGATAGAAATTATCATAAGTAACTGTCTGGAGTGCCGAAACATCATTGAGATTTACCTTAGCACCTTTCTCAAAACGGTATATGGCGAAACGGTTCACCTGATCGCCCCACTTTTTCCTGCTTGCCTTAGGAGCCTTCCATACCAGCAGCGGTCCCTTCTCGGTCCACATCAGTTTGACACCCTTTACCCCCTTTGGTGCCTTATTATCAAGGAAAGGCATAGATGGTGGCAATGCAGGATACTTCCAATAATTGTTACGGAGTGCATGTCCGATATTACCTACATTATCGGCAGCAGTCTGCGCATACCAGAGCACAGTACCCTTCACATTGCGCATCTGCTGATGCAAGCGGTGCTTGGCAGGCAACTGATGACTGCGCGGATTGGCAGGATCAGCAAACTTGGCTGTACGCTCAATATCTTCACCTATATATAATGGGCGGTTGCCAGCATGCTTGTTCCACCAGGTAATGAGCGTCTTGTAATCAGCAGCACGATTGCCAATCTCCCAATAAATCTGAGGCACACAATAATCTATCCAACCATTATTCACCCAAAGCAAAACATCAGCATAAAGATCATCATAATTCTGAAGACCGAAGGTTTCTGAACCATTAGGATCGGTACGCTTGTTACGGTAGATTCCGAATGGAGAAACACCAAACTTAACCCAAGGCTTAACGGCATGGATGGTTTCGCTGAGCTGCTTTACAAACCGGCTCACGTTATCACGGCGCCAATCACCGATGTTTCGCATGCCGCGAGACTGCTGACGGTAGAGCTGCTGATCAGGAATCTGACGTCCAGCCTCAGGATATGGATAGAAATAATCATCGATATGGAATCCATCAACGTCATATCGGCTTACTATATCTACAGCCACCTCGCAAATATAGTCGGCTGCAGCCTGCAATCCCGGGTTCAACAACGTCTGCCTGCCATACTGAAAACAGAGATCAGGACGTCTCTTCACGATATTCTTTGGCGAAACCTGTTCATAAGAAGTTACGCTATGCTTGGCACGATATGGATTAATCCATGCATGAAGTTCCATGCCACGATTATGACACTGTTCTATCATCCACTGCAACGGATCCCAATAAGGAGAAGGAGCCTTTCCCTGCACTCCCGTAAGAAACTTGCTCCAAGGCTCTAAATTACTATTATACAGAGCATCACACTCGGCACGAACCTGAAAGATAATCGCATTCACGCCATCCTTCTGCAGTTCATCAAGCTGTCTGGTAAGCATCACCTGGATCTGCTGTGTACTCTTGCCCAGATACTGCCCGTTAACACACTGTATCCAAGCTCCACGAAACTCTCGTTTGTTCTGAGCCTTCATTGTTGCCGATGACATCAGCATCAGAGCAACAACGAGCGTCAAAATCGCTTTAAGTCTTTTCATCTATTATCTGTTTAATTATCAATTTTCATTTTATTTCTTCATTAGGCAGTCATTCTTCATCCCTCAGCTTCGGGAGCGAGATATGGTATCTTACGGCGAGCAATCGGATGGCGCAAACCACACTGAAAGCAGCGACCACCGTAACATAGAGGCTCACACCCAAATAGCTTAACCCCCAATAAGTCAAGCCACCGGCGACACAAGCCATCGCATAAATTTCCTTGCGGAAGATAACCGGTTCTTCATTGAGTAGCACATCGCGGATTACACCGCCTGCAGCACCAGTAATACAGCCCATGATGATGGCTACCCAAAAGGAGAAACCACATTCGAGCGACTTCTGGATGCCCGCAATATTGAAAAGCGCCAAGCCTAAGGTGTCAAACAGAAACCAGGTATTGTCAAGACGCTTGAGATAGCGGTGACAAGCAATCACTACCAACTGAGCAAACAGCGTACAAATCAGGTAGATAGGGCTCAACATCCAAAACGGCCGCACCCCCAGCATCACATCGCGTATGGTTCCACCACCTATGGCTACAGCCACACCACAAACAAAACCGCCCAGCCAATCATAGTGCTTACTTGCAGCCAGACGAATGCCCGAAAGGGCAAAAGCAAATGTTCCGATGAATTCTATCACACTATGAAGCGTGAGCACGAATTCCGGATCGTTTTGTATCATCATTTTCTCGTATCAGTCAGTTGTTCTAAATATCAATTTCTAATTATTCTTTCTAATCACTAATTCTTGAATCTTTCTCCCCAGCAGGTAACCATCCAGTTGTAGAGGCGCTCCTCGGAAGGCGAATGCTGCGCATGCCAGAAACGGGCGTCCTTCAGTTCGTCTGGCAGATACTGCTGCTCGGTGAAATGCCCCGGATAATCGTGAGGATACTTATATCCGTCATGATAGCCCAAATCTTTCATCAGTTTGGTAGGAGCATTGCGGATGTGCAGCGGAACTGGCAGGTTACCCGTTTGCCGTACAGTAGCCAGCGCATCATTAATGCCCAGATAAGCACTGTTGCTCTTCGGACTCGTGGCAAGATAAACCACAGCCTCAGCAAGGGCGATACGCGCTTCGGGCCACCCTATCTTCATCACCGTATCGAAGGCTGCATTGGCAAGCAGGAGTGCATTCGGATTAGCAAGTCCCACATCCTCAGAGGCACTGATCACAACCCTACGGGCAATAAACTGCGGGTCTTCTCCTCCTTCTATCATCCTCGCCATCCAATAGAGCGCAGCATCGGGATCGCTTCCACGGATACTCTTGATAAAGGCAGAGATAATATCGTAATGCATCTCACCCTGTTTATCGTAAGCCAGCGGATTCTGCTGCAACTGCTCTTCTACCATCCTGTCGGTAATCACAATCTCTGAAGATCCGGCAGATTCTACCACCAGTTCCAGGATATTGAGCAGTTTTCGGGCATCTCCACCACTATATCGCAGCAGCGCGCCTGTCTCTTCCAGCTTAATATTCTTCTCTCTGAGTTCTACATCCTGCGTAATGGCACGATGCAGGAGTCCTTCTAAATCTGCCCTTTCGAGCGGTTTGAGCACATAGAGCTGACACCTGGACAACAGCGGACGAATCACCTCGAACGAAGGATTCTCGGTAGTGGCACCTATCAGCGTAACAATGCCCTTCTCTACCGCACCCAATAGCGAATCCTGCTGACTCTTGGAGAAACGGTGAATTTCATCAATAAATAATATAGGAGAAGCCGAATTAAAGAATCTACCACTCTTTGCTCTTTCTATCACCTCGCGGACATCCTTTACGCCACTGGTCACCGCAGAGAGGGTGAAGAACGGCACCTTGATGGTTTGTGCCACGATTTGAGCAAGGGTAGTCTTGCCCACTCCAGGGGGGCCCCAGAGGATAAAAGAGGATATGCGCCCTGCGTCAATCATCTTGCGCAGCACGGCCCCCTCACCTACCAAATGCTGCTGTCCTACATAGTCAGCAAGCGTGTGAGGTCTCATTCTTTCAGCTAATGGTTCACTCATAGTACGTGCAAAGGTAATGAAAAAAATCGAATTCCAAATAAAAAAGTGACCAAAAACACAAAAAAATAGCAAGAAAATTTGGATATATAAAAAGAAGTACTTACTTTTGCACACACAAACACAATTGAAGATGAATAAAGATAAAATATTAACACTGAAGAATGTTACTAAAAGTAGCATTTGGGAATTGCAGGAGAACGATGTGTTCCGTCTTTGGGAAGCAGCAGAAAAGGATACTGACCTCAAGGATTACCAGAACAAGTATATCGCAGTTATCCGCAGCGCATTCGAAATGGAACCAGTGACGGTAGACCGTCCTGAAGTGATTGACAAGCTGATGGCACGCGGCTTCAAGATTGGTACTTTCCGCATCAACGACAAGAAGGAGAAGTATGCCATCAAAAAGCGCCCTATCATGCGTGTTACTGACCTTACATACGAAAATGTAAGTCACATCACCGCCAATAAGCTCATAGAACTCTTGGAGCGTAACTTTGGCGGTGGTTGGGAGAGTCTGCCTCAAAGCATTCAGGACATCATCGAAAGTAATTTCGACATCAGCACTACTACTCTTCCTGCTGACCGCTTGAAAAAGCCGGGTGGTCTTTACGAGAAGAAACTCGCCGATGACTACGAGGTGCTCGTTGTACCAAAGGGTTCTTGGGTAGAAGCTATTTTTGCCAAGGAGAAGCCTAAGGTAGAAAAGGTCCGCATGAGATTCGATGACGAGAATGATCTGAAGCGCAACGATGACTTGCTCGACCCTGATGAGGATGACGATGAGGATGCTCCAGAAATCGAGGATCACTACAATGATCCAGACGATGATGATGATGCATTCGATGACGACAAGCTTACAGAGGAAAGCTACCGCACCACCTTCGAAGACCCGGAGAACCTTGGTCTTGATGATGCTGAAGACGTAGCCGACGAAGATTATTAATTCAGTTTATACATTATTATAATATAAAGAAAAAAAATGAACGCATTAATTGGATTTGCTGCATTGATCGCTGTTGGCCTCGTAGGTTGGGCGATTGCAGAATTTAAGTACAAGGCTTTCACTTTCACCCGTTCAGAAAAGGACATCGAGGAAGAGAAAGAACTTGAAGAGCAGAAGCGCGCAGAAGGTTTCAAGGAAATGAACATCCGCGACATCATGCGCAAGAACTCAACCAACGGCTATAACGCCGTAGGTTAGTATCGTCTTATTTTTACCTATGCTTATGATACAGTATATCATCATAGCAATCATATTGGCGGCATGCGTAACGTATGCCGCCATTTGTATCTACCGCTCCATTAAACAAGCCCGAGAGTGCAAAAACTATCAATGTTCCGGCTGCCCGTTTGTAGAGATATGCCAAAAGAATAAAAAGAAAGAGGAAACCAAGCAAAAATAATGCATTTCAGAACCTACTCATTATGAGCAAGATACAAAGAAAGTGATTGTTTTTATAAAAAAAGTTGCATAAAAATTTGGTAGAACCAATAAAAAGTAGTACCTTTGCACTCGCAAATCAGAAATGATTACTCTACACAAGGTGTCTTAACCGAGCGGTTAGGTAACGGTCTGCAAAACCGTGTAGAGCGGTTCGACTCCGCTAGACACCTCATAAAAAGGAAGTTCTTCAACAAGAGCTTCCTTTTTTCATATCACCCTCTCCCCCATTTTCATTCCTCATTTCTAGGTATTCACCAAAACCCCCATTTTTAGGTATTGCACGATTACAAAAATCTTCGTACCTTTGCAACCGTAAATGATAAACATCAGAAATGAGGTTATCCTATGAATAGGAATCACTCCCTGCCAAATGCAATTCTGATGAACGTTTGAAACTTTTAGATAATTGAGACAAAGATAGAAATTAAAATCTTGTTCGCTAATAGAAATAATTCATAATGTTTTTGTATAATATGAAAAGGGGTGCTTGTGAAAGTACCCCTTTTATGTAGTATGCTCGGCACGAGCATTGTCTAACGGGTGCAAGTCCCGAGTAAGCCCTA
>ENA-OPRV01000501-OPRV01000501.1-human-gut-metagenome-genome-assembly--contig:-NODE-501-length-26457-cov-4.068783_pt1 | contig 26457 bp, 15 predicted proteins | sample MGYA00241896_ERZ501886 | MGnify/ENA primary metagenome ERZ501886 (study PRJEB25962, sample SAMEA2042452) | human gut metagenome | biome: human gut; feature: human-associated habitat; material: faeces... | reverse complement strand
CCACGAGGCCTTTCAGCACCTTGCCCTGATTTGCGCTCAGACTCTGGTCGGTGGCTGTGCTGGTCAGGTCGTCCTGTACCCCGCGCCAGGTGTTGGCAGTGGGCGGCGTATAACCCAGCGCTGCCGTCACGTTGGCTTTGGTGATGCTGATGGTGCCGCCGGAGTTGGTGATGTTGCTGCCGGTCTTCACGCCTCCAAGGACGCTGGCCGTTGCTGTCGGCAGCGTGTAACCGCTCACACTGCCGCCGACCGATATGGGACCCCATGCCATAGGTCCATCCCTCCTATTTCACAATGTAATAAACTGCCGTGATGGCAGCTGTCGGCGTCTGCTGCGCTCGCAGCCGCAGTTTTCCTGCAAAGCTTTCGGTCGATGTGAGTCCTGCCGTCAGGGCGGTCTTTGCACAGGTCGGTGCTACCACTACGGCCACACAGTCGTTTGCCGTCAGGCCGGACACCGGGATGTCCAGATAATACGGACATCCCGCAGTGCTGTCGCTCGACCAGCCGCTGGCCGGGATGGTCAAAGACATGATGTTCACCTTATCTGCCTTTGTCTTTCCCATCTCTTCGATGCTCTTGGAGGCCGTCTTAGCCACCAGCGCGATCCTGTCCAGCAGCCGGTCCACGGCTTCCTTCAGATGAGCAAGCGTTATCCCCATCTTGTCCTCCTTTAAGAGCCAAACAGTTCATCCAGCATCGCGTTCACTTCGGTGTCGGTCGCCATGCTGGCGGTGATGCGGGCGTCCATGGTCTTTTCCATGTTGGTCACTTTCTGCTTGTCCGCGCTGGTGTAGTCGTTGGTCGAGAGACCCTTGCCGGCTTCCTTCTGGACATAGCCGCTCAGATCCACTTTCCAGTCGCCCATCTTTTCCAGCACGCCGTCGATGACCATGTACTCGTCGTACTTGTCGGAGGTACCGGCAGTACCCTTCGGGACCATGTAGATGTACTGTGCAGCGTCTGCCGCCTTCAGGTCGATGTCCCCGGTCGAGGCGACGATCTTGCGCTTCAGGTGGTCCGCCGCAGCGACAGCTTTGTTGATGGCGGCGGAGACTTCCGTCTCCGTCTGATATTTCTTGTCGTTCGTCAGGTCGCCCACCTTGGTGGGAGCATTGGTCTCCAGCGCAGATACGCGCTGGCCGAGACCGTCCGTCACATTCTTCTGGCGGCGGCCCAGCTCCTGCAGGTCGCGCAGCGCGGGGATACGGGTCAAATCATAACTGGCCATGTGTTTTTTCCTCTCTTTCTTTTATCCATTAAAAATTTCGTCAAGCATCCTCTGCACTTCTTCAGCGGATGCCTGCTGCATCGATGCCGTTCCCTTTGCAAACAGCGTTACAAAGGCACGGATGTTCACCTTCGGGGGGATGGCAGCGTAGAACCGCACACCGCCCTCCACGGTCTGAAGCACAGTCGCAAGGTTTGCTTTTTCGACCTCTCCGGCCATGTCCAGCGTCAGGGTCCCCATCGGGACGTAAGAGCTGTCGCACCCCTCGATGGCCACGTCGCAGCTGTACCAGTAGCGTCCTACGGACTTGGCCATCTCTTTCCAGCCCGCCGCCGGGATGGTCAAGTCATAGCTGCGGTAGTAGCCGCCGGTGTAGTCTCGCAGCGTGTCGGTCACGAGATCCTGTACGCCGTCGTAGTAGCCCTGGATGTCCTGAGCTGTCTTCTTTGCCTCGGCGGCAGAACTGGCCGCATCCGTTGCCGACTGGGCAGCGCGGGCGGCTGCCCCTGCTGCGGCATCTTTCACTTCCTTTACCGCGCTGTCCTTTACTTCCTGAATGGCCTTTTCGGTTTTTTCCTTTGCGCCTGCTGCGGCAGCATCCGCAGCCGCAGACGCCGCCGGGCCGGCTGATGCCTCCACATTGTTCAGTGCATCCGTCTCAGCTTTGCGTATCTCCGTTATAGCCGAGTCTTTTGCGCCGAGGGTGTTTTCATATGCTTCATTGGCCTTTGCGGCGCTCTGTCTGGCGTCCTCTCCGGCCTGCCACGCCTCGTCCTTTGCCTGCTCCACGAGGGCTACCAGCTGTTGCCATGCAGGCACCGGCGGTTCGGGGATGTCCCCCATCGTGCCGCTGTTCATGGCCACGCTGTACTTGATGTCCGCGCTGGTCAGGGTGCGGGTTCCGTCGCTTCCCTCAAAGACGAGCCTGCCGCACCCGGGTGTAGAGGTCACGATGGCGGGTACTTCTATTTTTCCGTCCTCCACGAGCGACGAAAACAGCATTCCCCGCTCTGTGTGCCAAAGCGCCCGGATGGTCATTCCCTCCCACTCGCCGGTCTGGGTGATGTTCAGCCGGTATATCCCCCGGTTCCTGCTGTAGCCCAGACGCAGCTGGTTGTCACAGCCCGATGTCCGCGCCGAACCCGTCGAGGCGAGGGAGATATTGCGTTCTATCATCAGGAGCTCTCCTTCCAGAGCTTTTTCAGCTCATCCACCGCGGGCTGCATCTCGCTGTTCTTGTTCGCCGCCAGCTGCAATATCTGCACCAGCAGCTTTTTCTCTGCGCCAGTCAGCGACGTTCCCTGCATCTCTCCTTCCGCCATCTTCTGCGCCTGCTGGGCGCTGGCTGCAGCGGAGTCCGCACTTTCGCGGGTGTTCTTTACGGCTTCCAGCATCCGCGCCGTCAGGGCGTTCAATGCATTATCCGTGCTCATTCTTCTCTCACCTCCACAATATTTCCCTTTGCGTCGATAACGGTATTTCCCGGCAGTGTAAAACAGGGGTGCGTCCAGCACCTGTAAAGGTCAGGCCAGCTCATGTTTTCCGGTTCGTTCACCTTGTATCCGCCCCAGTTCAGCTTATCCGGTGCCGTCAGCATCTGCGCCCACACCGCTTCAGCGCCCTTGTACAGATACTCTTTCAGCGCACTTCCGGTCAGGCCGCTGTCGTAGTCGTTCAGTACCGGCGTCCGGGTCCAGAGGCAGAAATGGAAATAGGTGTTCGGTACGCTCCCCGCCGTTTCGGCATCCGCCGCCAGCAGCGCCAGAGCAAGCTTCTCTGCATCGGCAAAGGTCGAGCCTTCCAGGTGGTAGTATTTCGGGCTGCTGGCCGAAGTGTATCCGTATGACTCGAATCCGAACTCATAGCACGAGGGCAAAAAGACCTTCCGGCTCAGCGTGGTCACCGTGTGGCTTCCTGTATAACTGCTGCCGCTTCCGGAGTAGCCGGGCGTGTAGTAAAATTTCGTCTCCGTCAGAATGTCTTTCAGCGCCTGTGGGGCGTCCTTCAGGTATTCGCTGTTCAGGTAGACGTCAATCAGGCTGTCGGCATACGTACACCATGTCGTGTTCCATTTTTTCCCGGTGATACCGTGCCGCCGGGCAAGGAGCGTCCGGCCTTCGCCGTTCAGCTCTTTCTCGTAGTCCTGCGCTATGACCACGAATTCTTCCGCCGCTGCCCCGTCCTTTTCCACCAGTTTTGTCACCGCTCCCACCGCCAGTTCCTTCAGCATCGGGAGCTTCGCCTCTGCCGTTATGACGATGTTTCCCGTCACATCGGGGATGGAGACGGTCATCTTTTTCTCGTTCCATGCGGTGGCTGTCACGTCTTCGCCGCCCATCGTTACCTTGATGGATATGAGCCAGTATCCCTCGTTCAGCGTCAGAGCCGCGGTGTACGCCTTGCCGCTCTGGACGACCACGTCCGCCCGGCTCGTGCTCAGCCCGTTCAGCCGGTTGGATACCGCATACATCACGATGGCAGGTTCATCCCCGCCGCTCTGTCCATTCTTTTCCACCGTGACGCTGCACACGGCGCTCTTTCCTCCGGCGGCAGCAGTAATGATGCAGCTGCCGTCCTTCAGGGCTGCCAGCGTGTTCACGGCCTTTCCGTTTTCTACGGCGGTCGTCTGGTCTTTCATCACGGCCAGCGCCGCATTGTTCGTTGTCCAGCTCACCGCTGTCACGGTGGACTGGGTCGGCGTCAGAGTCGCGGTCAGAGTCACAGACTCTCCCTGTTTCAGCTTTACGGACGGTTTGTCCAGCACCAGCTTTTCCAGCGATACAGCCACCGACCGCACTCTGCGCTGCGCCAGCTTTCCGCCTGCGATGGCCGTCAGGAGCGCTGTGCCGCCTTTCACGGCGGTCAGAGTATTTTCCCGGAGCTGCACGATGCCTTCCGGTTCGGCCATCCACTCCACGGTCTGAGGTGCGCTTCCGGGCAGCACCGTGGCTTTCAGGGGGCAGGACTCTCCCACTTTTATGCTCAGCTCTTTGCTGTCCAGCCGGATACTCTCCACTGCCACCGGCTCTGCCTGCTCCGGCGGGGGGCTGTTCCAGCGCTGCTTCAGCTGCGCTATCATGTCCCATGCGCTGGCGTCGGAGTAACGCATTCCGCTCAGCGCTTCAAGCAGCAGCGCGTGTTCCTTTGCAGCGCATCGGTCGGCCACCCACTGCCGGTATCGGGCGGCTCTTTGTGCTTCCAGCGCTGCCCGGGCTTTCTGCTCAAGCACCAGCTGTAAATATTGATACCGCAGCGGCATCGCCGGTCCGTCTGCGCCAGTTCCCTCGCCGTTTTCCAGCGTCTGGTAGCACACATATTTCCCGGGCAGGGTCATCTCGCGCCGGCCTTCGCCGTCCGTGGCCATCAGCATCCAGAGGCCCTGCCGCGCCGTCGTGAAACGTCCGTCCACCGGAGCGTTATTATTTCCATCCAGCAGCATCGGCTGCGGCACAGTCCCGCCCTCCTGCTCGATGTGCAGCGTCACGGCCAGCCCGTCCCACTCTTCCGGCAGCTCGAATTCGAGCTTTTCCACGTATACGGCGCCCACGCCGCCCAGGTACAGCGTCTCCGGCTCCGCCCGCCAGCCTGTCCCGCAAAAATGGTCCTTCACTACTCTTACTTTCACTTTGAAGCTCCTTCCTTTGAGAAAGGCTCCCCTCGCTAGGGGAGCTGCTTTGCAGCGCCGCCGTCAGGCGGACTGCAAAGCTGAGAGGTTTCCTTCCGGTCCGCTGCCGCTCTCAGTAGGGCAAGCACTCTATAAAAAGCCTACCACGCCCCTCGTAACAAAACTACTGCGGACTTATTCATACAAACAAAAAGAGCAGGCGCCCTGGTTCATTACCAGAGCGTCTGCTCTTATCTTATTTCACCCCCTCCCACCAGTTCTTCTCGTCCTTCGCCTTCTCGGCCTTCTTGTCCGCAGCGCTTACCCACTGCGCAAAGTTCTTTTCCTCGTACAGGGGCTTTTCCTCTGTGTCCTCGAGGGCCAGCAGCTTCTTCTCCAGCTTCTCCCGGTCGCTGTCGTTTCCGGCCAGATACTCCTCCTTCACGGCCTCGGTTATTTTGTCCTTGATGCTGCCCTTGTCCTTGCCTGCGGTCATCAGGCGGCCAAGCTCCTCCTGCGCGTCCTCCACCCGGCCATTTTTCACTTCGTCCAGGAGCGCGTCGTATATGCTGCCGTCCTTGCCGCCCGCCAGCAGTTCGTCTGCCTTGCCGTCCACCGCCTTGTTCACAAGGTCGATGAGCTGCGCCCGCCGGGCCGCGTCCGCTTTGCCCTTGGCCCTGTCTGTCACAGGGGCGACGTCCAGCCCCTCCCGCAGCTTCTCAAATACGGCCTTTCGGGCCTTTTCCTCGGCCCGGGCCTTCCCGGCGTTCCGGGCCTCGGCCGCCGCCAGCACGTCGGCGTCGTACTGCTTCAGCCGCCTTGCCAGCTCGTTGTTCACCTTGTCCGTCTTGTTCATCTGCTCCAGTTTCTTCATCGCCGCCGCAGCCTCCTCGCTGTCCCCGCTCTGGATGGCGTTGTACAGCCGGTCGTACTGCCCGGTGGCCGAAGAGGGTGCAGAGTTAAAGCTAAACCCTTCGCCTCTGCCGATGGCCTGTGCATCCTCCCAGTAGCCTTCAAACGCCTGCATCACCTTCCGGATGTTCGCCGCCGGGACGCCGTAGAGTTCAAGGCCGCACTGGATGTCCTTCAGCACCGCCTTGTTCAGCTTCTGGTGGTGTGCTGTCAGCTCTTCCTCGCTCATCTCGCCAGTGTCCGTCCGCAGCAGCTTGACAGTCTTGGTAAAGGCAGCAAACAGGTCGTTCACCGCGCTGATGTTGGTGGCGCTCACCACGTCATAGTCCTTGCCGTCCCGGGCGTTGGTCAGGGCGCTGTAGATCTCCGAGCCGTACAAAAAGTTTCCGGCCGCACTTTCAGTGTACAGGTCGAAGAACCGTTTGCCCAGGCTTTTCGCCGTAACGTCTCCGTTCTTGTCCTGCTCCCTGTCCCACCGGTGGAGCAAGAAGTCTGCGCCGATCTTCATGAGGGCAAATACCGCCGTCTGCACGACCTGGCTTGCCGCTGCCTGGCGCAGGCCCTGTCCGGCCCGCTGCACCTCGGCTTTGTTTTCCGCGCTCTGGTCGGCAGCATACCGGGCCTTCTGGGCTTTGTAGTCGCCCACGGCGTCGGCCAGAATGCCGTAGTTCTGGAACCGCTGGGTGGTAAACATGGTCAGCGTCTTTACAAACTCGTTGTCGCTGCGCTGGATGCCCGCCCGCTGCATGGTGGTATAGTTGGGCTGGGTCTCCTCGATGACCCGCTGGTACATCTTGTTCACGGCTTCCCAGTAGGCTTCGCTGCCCTTCTCCGCGGCACCCTCGCCAAACTCCGCTGCGTGGTGCTCCACATACCGCTTCGCGCCCTCCCACAGCGCCGCCACCGTGATCTCGTCCATGCCGGTGATCCAGCCGGTCACAGCAGGCATGGCTTCCGACGCTTTGGCCACAAGGTTTTTGTGCGCGCCGATGGAGCTCATCTCTCCCCGCTTGGTGCCGCGCAGGCGGTATTGCAGCAAGGCGTCTCCGTGCTGGCGTATCTCTGCTTCCACCGCGGCCCGCTGCTTGCCCGAGAAATTCTTCACGAAGGGCAGTACCGCCGCCATGGTGTCTGCTCCCAGCACAGCGCCCGCCGTGGGCAGGCTGGCCGCCTGCGCGATGGCCACGCCCGGGTTCACGGTCAGGATGGCTCCGGCGTAGTTGCCCCGCATCCTGTCCAGCGCCCGGCTCATGGTGCTGCTGCGCTTGCGCCGCGTGGTCTGCAGGTCGGTCAGCAGGTCGTTGATGTAGCTCACCGTCTCCTTTCCCCACTTCTCGCCGATGATCTTGTCCTTCAGCACACCGATGCCCTCTGCCGTCTCCACGGTGCTGTTCAGTACCCGCTGCACGTCCCGGATGGGGGCCGCAAGGCCCGCATAGGCTGCCGTGTCCCGCAGGCTCCGCTTTACCACGTTCTGGCACTCTTCCAGCAAAATGGGCTTGTCGCTCTTCACGCGCTCCTTCAAAAAGCCCCTGCCCTCGATGGTGGCATCCATCTTCACGCCCTCGATCTCCGTCGCCAGCGTGCTCCGGTCTACCGCGATGGGGTAGTAGTTCTTCACGGTGGCCCGGTCGTAGCCCAGCAGCTTCATGCTGGTCTCGTTGATGAGGTTTGTGGTGTATCGCCCGAAAAAGTCCTCCATGTCCTTGCACCAGTTTCGGTCATAGTCCGTCATGGCGTCCTGTACCGTCTGCAAAATGGTGTCGGCCATGGGGACGCCGTCGGCGTTCACCAGCGTCCCCAGCATCACGGTCTGGCTGCGCTGGTAGGCTCTCTCGATGTTGCCCTTGGCGTACTGGGCAGCGTCCGGCAGGGTCAGGCCGCCGGTCATCAGGTGGTGGCGGCTGTCCTCGTTGCGCAGCAGCATGTACAGGCTGCACAGCTGTGCGTGGTTCAGCGGCACGGCATTGCCCTTGCTGTCCTTCAATCCGATGTCCACCAGCTCCGCCCCCGGCCCGGCAAAAGCTTCCACCTCTTTCAGGTGTTCCTTGCCGGTCACGTTGGCAAACAGGCTTTCGCCTTCCACGAGGATCTCCGTCTGCCGCCGCTGGCCGTCGTTCAGCATCTGCCCCAGCTTCTCCATCTGGCCGTTTTTGGTGTAGCCGCCCAGACGCCGGAACATTCTCGTGCCGCCCAGCATGTCCAGCTGGTAGCGGTTCATCGCGCCCTTCGCCTTTTCAAATTTTTCCCCGAAGCCGTTGCCCTCCGAGTTCAGCACCTCGTGGGCGGCCTTCATGGCCATGCTGTCCACCTCTTCTGCCCTCGCAAGGCTCAGGGTCTTGTTCTCGGTCCGGATGATGTGCAGCGTGCTGGCCGTAATGGCCTTCAGCATCCGCAGCTGGTCTACCGTCATGGGCAGATAGGTGCGGTTCTCCGTCTCCCGGATGCGCTGGCGCAGCCGGTCCCGCAGCTGTTCCGATTTGTCGCTGTCCGGCAGGGCCTTGGCTTCTTCCAGCTGCTGCCGCAGCCGGTCGAGCTTTGCCTGCTTGCTGGCGTTCATATCGTCCCGCAGTGTCTGGATGAGGTTTTCCACGCCGCTGTTCTCCCAGTCGGCGTGGATGCCGACGTCCATCTCTCCGCTGCGCCGGATGCTGTCCTGCAAGGCAGTCAGCTTGGCCACGGCGTTGTTGTTCAGCACTGCCGTGTCTGCCAGCTTCGCCACCTCGGCGGCCTGCACGATGAGGCTCTTCTGTACATATTTCCCGGGCTTCGGCCGCAGCACCATCTGGTTGAGCTGGGCAGCATTGTTCCGGATGCTCCGTTTCAGTTCGTCTGCCTTCCGGGCGTCCCAGGCTTTCTGCACCCGCTTTTCGGCCAGTGCCTTTGCCACGGCTACGTCCTCGTCCCGCTGCTGCCGGGCCGTTTCAATGGCAATGGCATTCCTCTGGGCCTGTTTTTCCTGCCACGCTTCCGCCTTGCGCTGGTTCTCGGCCTCCCACTCCATGATCTCGTTTTCCTGTACCAGCAGCTGATGCTCCGCCCGGTCGGCTCTCCGCTGCTCTCCGGCCACCTGCCGGGAAAGGTCGTTGATCTGGGAGCGCAGCTGTCGGCGCTCCAGCTTTATCTCGTCCAGCATCTCCTGCCGGGCCTGCTTCATCCGGTTCTTTTCGGCCTTCCATTCCCGCTCGTAGGCTTCCCGCAGAGCGGTCATCTTCTCGTCGAGACCCGCTGCTGTGCTCACCTGTGCGCCCAGCGTTTCCAGATTCTCGTTGAGCTGTCGTTCTGCCCGGCTCACGCTCTTGACCTCGGCGCTCTGGCTGCGGCTGTTTTCCCGCATCCGGTCGGCAAAAGCCTTCCGCTGGGTCTGCTGCACGCTCTTCAGCCCCTTTGTCACCTCAGCCGCACGCTCCTCGCTTCCGGCGGCCATTGCGGCCACTTCACGGTTGTGCTTTAAGATGCCCTCGAACACCGCCTCGGCGTCGGTCATCTCCGGGTGGCTCATGATGTCGCCGATCATCCGGCCCGCCAGTTCCACCTTGGCGTCCTCGTATTCGGCCACGTCCGCGAACCGGCTCATCATCTTGGGCTTGATGGTGTCGTGTACGTTCATCAGCACGTCGAGCCATTCCGTGCTCTCCATGCTGGCTGCGCCCGCCACGCCCGCTTCCTGTGCCGCCGAGCGGAAGAGTGCCGCCGCACTCTCCTTCACGCCGCCCACGGCCCGGGTGTCGTTCACGATGGCCTCGTACTGTTCCGCCGGGTTGCCGTCCCGGTATCCCTCTGCCTGCCGCAGCTTCACGCCGTGGCGCCGGGCCTCGGCTACCGCCTCTGTCCAATTTCCGTACCGCTTTACAAGCTCCGCCTTGGCTTTGCCGTTCTTGTCTACCGTGTAGGTCAGGTCATGCAGGTCGGGGTACTGGTTCCACAGCTCCGTGTTCCGGTAGGTGGCCTCGTCCAGTACCTCGCCCGCCAGCGTCTCGGCCAGTCCCTGCGCCTTGGCCATGTCCGCGCCCTCCGAGCGCAGATACTCCACCAGCGCCCGCGTCTCGTTTGCCAGCTTCGTCCGGTCGGCCCTGCTGCCGTTGGTCTTCGTCCATCGGATGGCGAGGCTCTCGAGGGCAGCGTCCGAGAGCCGGGTGTTCTTCGTCAGGCCGAAGAACTGGTTCAGGGTGTCAAAGGCCGCTGCCTTCTCCGCCAGTACCCGGCTGGCCTGCCGCTGCTGGTTCTGCTTTGCCTCCCGGTCGGCCTGCTCGGCCTTCTGGAAACGTACATTCGGCAGCTTGTTCAGTATCTCGGTGCGTTTGGCATCGTCTCCGGCTTTATACTGATACACCGGCACTCCCTGCTCCTTCAGACTGTTCACCAGCGTTTCACTGGCGTTGTCTGGCAGCACAGCCGCCTTTACCTCACCAAAGCCCACCGTACGTTGAGGTTTAGCCTCAAAATACCCGGTAGGGATAGCCGCCACATCTTTGTACAGCTGCCGTATCATCTGGGCTGTGTCCTTACCGATGATATAGCCCTCTTTTGCAAAGGCTTTTCCGATGGCTGCGGTCGTCTGGCTCCCCTGTGCAGCTCGCAGAAGGATGTCGCCCAGTATTTCCCGCTCTTCAAAGCTGTTGTCCGTGTGGGCTTCTGTCTCGCTGCGCAGCTTGTCAACGACCTTTTCAATCTGGCCGTCTGCCTTTTCCAACAGCGCCTTATATTCTTCTTCCGGCATCTGTTGTAAACGGTTCTTATCTGCCCGTACCTCATCAAGGCTTTTATACTCTGCGGTCGTAGTTGACATCAGCGTTGCCGCTGACACACCCCACACATCCTGCCCTCGGGCATTCTGTGCATTCATAGCCTCCACAAGGTTTTCCAGTGTATAGGGATTATGCAGTTCCGTAAAACTTCGTTTCTTTCCGCCGGGTGTGAAACGATCTTTGCTGTTTCGGATGCCTTTCTGTCCCAGCACACTTCCAAGCTGTTCCTTTACCCAGTTTTTCACCGCTGCTTCGGGAGCCGCCTGCCGGATGGCTTCTCTAGTAGCTTCCACATCCAGCTCTACTTTTCCATTGCTGGTATCAGTCATCATCTTATACGCGTGTTCGAGCAGGCCATACAGGCGTCCACGGTTCTCATTGCGCAGTTTATTGATACGCATCTGCCATCGCCGATTCTGACCTTCCAGCGAGCCGTGTGTATACTTTTCTTCCAGTGCATCCGCTGCTTTGTCGGCCAGCTTGTCCATCAGGTCAAAGTCTCCTCCCTCGAAGACTTTCTTGAGTTCGTCCGCCCCGGCATATTCGATGATTTTTTCCAGTGAATCATTTCCGAGGCTATCGAACTGTTCCTTCTCCGTCCTGTATATGGGTTCTACCTTCTCGCCCTGAGCTTTCAGATATGCCAGCTGCACCGCAGTATCCCGCTGGAGCTTCTGCGCCAACTCCTCACGATTTTCGCTGCTCACCTCATCTACACCAATACGCTGCAGCGACGAGCTGTTTGCAAACTTTCCCTCAAAATCGCTCTGGCTGGCTTCATATACAGTATCTTCAAAATCAGCTGCCGCTTTGCTGTTTACCTCGTACTCCACGTTCGGCCTGGTCGGCGTCCAGGCATCCGAGCCATACACCCGGTTTGCACGGTTGGCCTGCGGGTCAATGGCATCCGGGCCAAACACCAGCGAGATGGGACCATACTTACTGTGGCCGTCCTGTGCCTTCACCACCGCGATAGAAGGCGACGGCATACCTCCCAGTTCCAGTGCCTCCTTCAGATTCTCTTCTGTTAGATTATGTACAGCCACCAGTTCCTTGGTTTTGCCTACTTCCACCGGAGCGCTTAGCTGAAACCGCACCGTTTTCTTCACAGGCTCGTCGGTTCTCTTGCTTTCGCCGGAGGGTTGTGCTATACTATTTTTAGAAAGTGGCTTAGGGGCTTCACCGCCCTGCTCGGTTTTGAGTACCGAGGTAAGGCCGCTTTCCTGATAAATAGAACCCTTCGGCAATCTACTCCTTGAATCTTCGGATTCTACGTGGGTACCACCGAAGGGTTCTATTTTTGTAGGCTGAACATTTACAATGTCATAGAAAATCTCCCGTTCATCCGCCCTGATAGCTGTCAGGACATCTGCCTCATAAGCATTCGGCCCGATCATAACTTTAATTTTGCCGCGGTTGAATGCTTCTGCATTTTTGTGGTGGGCAGGTTCCCGGTAAACTTCATCTGCCGTTTTGATAATTTCATCCAAATTCGATGCCATCCGCATCTTGTCTGCATAAGCTTCAGCATTTTCCCACTGAAGCGCTTTGGTCGATTTTGACCAGACAAATTCATTTCGCCCGTCTTTATGGTTCAGAATCGTCCAGCCGTTCCGCTCAAAGCCGTTCGGGAAACGCTCCTTGATGGCCTGCTTGACCGTAGACTTCCACTCTTCCTGTGGAACATCTTTCAAAATATCTTCGTCGATTTTGATATAAGACTCTCCAGTTTTATCCTTCAAAATCGAAAACCGAACCCCCTGCTTTTCCGCCGCGCTCTCGGTCTTGAGGGCTGCGGCGTTTTCTTTTGCCGTCCGCAGGTTGTCCATGGCCTTTTCTGCGTGGGCGAAATACTCGTCCTGTAAGGTGCGCTTTTCGGCCTCGGCCAGGCGCTTCGCTTTCAGGGCGGCGCGGTTGTCCGGGTCGATGGTCAGCACTTCCTTCGCCCGGCTGATGAGCCCATCCAGCATCTGCCGCACCTGCTCCATCACCTTGTGGATGGCGCCGCTCTTGCCTGCGTTCTTCTCTGCCTGCCCGCGCTGGAACGTCACCCAGCGCTTGAAACTCTCCTCGCTGTCAAAGATGCCCCGCCATGCGTCGGCCACCAGCTCTTCCGCTGCCTGCTCGTAGGTCAGACTCTGGGCGCTGTAGTCCTCGAGCTTTGCCCGGACCATCTCGTCGAGGCTTTCGTAGCCGCTGCTCTTCGCCAGATATTCCAGCGCGTGCTCCTGCAAAGTCCTTGCGCCCTCGGCATCCAGCGCGTTGTACCAGTGGTAGTCCTCGTGCAGCACCGTGCCGAAGATGTCCTGCGCGTTGTCTCCGAAGAAGATCCGGGCCGTCTCGGTGTCCACATAGGCCCTGATGCTCCGGTCGTTCTGCAGCACATCCCTCAGCACAGCATCTGTGCCGGTGGCCGCGGCGTTCAGGCGGATGATCTGGTCGGCCGCGTCGCCCTCTGGCCGCATCGTACCCTTGTCGTATACCTCGCCCCTGCCGCTGGTGCTCTCGCTGCCAAGTGTCCCGCCCAGTTCGGTCATCTTTTCGGCGTAGAGCATCCGTTCGCCCTTGCCCTGGGTGTAGGCGATCTCGAGGGCCGTCCGCCCGGCGTCGGTGCTCAGGATGTAGTTGATGTCTTCTGCCGTGCCGCTCATGCTGCCAGCCAGCTCCAGCGCCTGCGCAAAGGTGTCTGCACCGCTCCGGCCCAGCCGGTACAGCGGCGACGCTGCGGCCGCGTACCGGTCGGCGTCCACCCTGTCCGGCATATTTTTGCTGATGGTCTCGGCTGCCTTGTCCGTCACCCGCCAGCCTTCCAGCGCCCGCTGCACCTCGGCCTCCCGCTGGGTCTTCGGCGCTTCCGGCCGGAGTCCCAGAGTCTCCCGCAGCGGGGCGTTCTCGTAGCTGTCGGTTTCACCTACAGCGGCAGTCGCTTCACGCACGTTGTCCGGCGCAGCCGTTTCCGGCATGGCGTCGGCGCTTTCTGTGGGGGCATCCTGCACCGTCTGCGGCGCACTCACAGCTTCGTTGGGCAGCTCTGCGCTCTGTACGGCAGGCACCGCTTCGCTTTTCGCCTTCTGCTGTGCAGCGATCTCCCGCAGCATCCGGCGGGTCGCGCCCGCAGTGTCGGGCAGCGTCACGCCGTAAGCCTGCTCAAAGGCCACACGGTTTTCCCGGTTCTCGGCATTCGGTGTAAACAGCCCGATGGTCTTACCCGTCAGGCTGTCGCTCGCCGCCACTTCGGCAAACTGCCGCACCGCCGAATTTTCCGATTTTGCGGCAGTTGCTTCCGCCCGCTGCATACTTTCAGTGGAGTTTCCTTTAAGAAAGGCGCTTTGCTCCCGGGTTGCGGCTCCCAGTGTCTGCTGCGCAGGTCCACTGCCGCTTCCCTCTGTCGCAAGGCCCGCCATCTCACGCCCTGCAGCACTTCCGGCGTCCAGCTGAGAGCTGCCCGGCACGCCAGTGGCTCCCCTTTTAAGGGGAGCTGTCGCGTCAGCGACTGAGAGGTCCTGCCCTGCCAGCGCTCTATCAGCAGAGCTATCCGCAGCCGGCTGAGAGGGCTCCGCTGCCCGGGCCTCCCACTCCTTCTGCTGGGCGGCAGCCCGCTTCATCCGGTCCATCTGGTCATAATACTCTGTCTGCCCCAGCAAGCTTGCGTCTCCTCCGTTCAGCTTTGCCAGCCCCGTGCCGACAGCGCCGCCCAACGCACCGGACGCGCCGCCGGAGAGTCCGCTTTCCAGCGCGGTGAGGAAGGTGTCTTTGCTGAAGAGGTTCTTTGCTGCCTCGCTGTCCCCCAGCGCAGCGTCGATGGCCATGTCCGCATAGGTCTCCGCAAAGGCCTGCATCGAGTTGTCGATGCCGCCCGAGATGGCCGCAGCCACCGCCGGGTAGCGCTGCGCCAGCTCCGAGCTGCCCGCCATCCCCCGCACCCAGTCCGCGATCTGCCCCGCCAGCGTGTCCTTCGCGTAGTCACTGCCCATGGTCTTTGCAAGGTCGGCTGCGCCCACCGAGTTGATGGCCCATCCCGCGCCGAACTTGGCGAGGCCGCCGCCCAATGCCTTACCGGCGCTCTCGCCCTTCTCCGCGCTCTGGCCCATGGCCTCTGCCGCTCCCTGTGCGCTCAGGACGGGCAGCACTGCCGCCGGGTTCACGCCCGCCACGGCCAGGTTCTCCGCTGCGCTGGTCACGGCCCCGCTCACGGCCCGCTGCGCCGGGCTCAGGCCGCTCTGGGCCGCAGCCGTCAGCTGCTGCCCGCGGTCGTAGAGCTGGTAGCCCACGCTCTGGTTCTTGTCGATGCCGTCGCCCACTTCCAACCCCGCCAGCTTCTGGCGCATCTCCCGGATCTCCTTGGAGTTGTACCCCATCGAGATCAGCTCCCGGTTCCGGCTCTCCGGCCAGGTGGGGTTATAGTCCATGTCTACGTCGGTCAAAAGGTCAAACAGGCTCTGGGCGTGTTCGTCGCCCTTCACTTCCTGCTCCACCTGTTTCCAGTTCTTCAGGGTGGCGTCGATGTTCTTTCCCGCCTGTACGCCGTACTCCGCGCCCAGCACCGGGGCAGCAGCCACCGTGTCCGCGATGCCGCCGATGGTGTTCGCCGCCCGGCGCACGCCCCGCTGCCATGCGGGGATGGCGTCCAGCGCAGCGTTCATCTTCCGGGCCTCGTCGATCTGCGCCTGTGTCCAGCCGCCCTTCTTGATCAGGTCGGCGTCCGTGTACGCGCCGTGGGTGTTATCCACCCGGCGCACCGCGTCGGCCAGATTCTTGTTGTCCCCGGTGTCCAGCCACTGGTTGATGCGGTCAAACTCGTCCGGTACGCTGTCCTTGGCAAAACTGGCTCTCAGCTCCTGCGCCCGGCCGCTGCCGTAGGCCATGGCCCCGCTGCCCACGTTCTCCAGCACGTTCCCGCTCTTCGCCGGTACGCCCCATTTCTGCCCCATGTCCAGCGCCTTTTCAGTGGCCGCAGGCGCAGCCTGACTGAGAGGTTTCTTCCCGGTCGATACTCTTCCGGCAAGGCTGGTATCGTTCCTCGCATCCACCTCCCCCATGTCGCTGGCGTGCCGCTCGGTGTACTGCTGTAAGGCTTTGGCCCGGGTGTTCTGTTCCAGCGTGGCCCGCCGGGCCTTGATGCTCTCCATCGACACTCCGCTTCCGGCAGTTTTGGCCGGAGAGGCCGACACGGTTCCGGTCGAAGTAGCCTGCCGGGTCATGCTCTTGTCGGTCGCGCTGCTGCGCACGGGCAGAGTTTTTCCACTCTGCCCGCCTCCGGCGCTCTGTTCCAGCTTCTGCCGCCGGGCCTTGATGCTCTCCATCGTGATCGCCATTTCAATATCTCCTTATTTCAGATTCAGAGCGTTGTAAATTTCCTCGTCGCTGTACCCGCGCTGCATCAGCCTGTCGATGATGTTATCGTCACTCTTGCCCTGTTTTTTCCACTCTACAGCCAGACTTCTCGCCTGTCCCTGTTTCATCGTGCCTGCGGTCGTAGGAATGTGGGGTGCGGTCAGCTGAGCAGCCTTTCCGTTCGGGTTTATCAACGTGTTTCCGGTGTTTCCTCCTGCCGCAGAACCGGTACTCCCGCCCGCCAATGCGTCCAGCAGTCCGCCCTCCTGCAAGATGCCGGCGTAGATGTTCTTTGTCGGATCGTTGTCCGACAGGGCCTGATACTTGCCCAGTGCCGTCAGGAGCTGACTGTTCGTCCAGCTGCTCCCGTTGCTTTTCGTTCCGCTGCTCCTGCTGCCCGAAGACCCGCCCGAGCTGCCGCTTCTCCGACCGCTGCCCGAAGAGCTGCCCGTGCTTCCTGCGCTCTTTGTTGCCAGCGCCGTTGCAAGCTGCCGTCCTGCGATCGTCCTGTAATTCCCCACAGAGTTCGGATCCAGGCCGTACAGTTCCAGCACCGCCCGTGCAGCCTCGTCGCTGCCGCCGCCTGCCAGCCCGGCTGCGGTCGTGAGCGCACCCGCCTTGTCTGCGCGGGTGATGGGTGCGCCGCTGTAATTGTCGAAGATTCCGGTATCCAGACCATACCGGCCCAGCACGGCGTTCGCGGCATCGCCCGCTCCCTGCTGGTACAGGTTGAACGCCTGCTCGTAGGCATTCAGTGCATCGCTCTGGCCGGTGCGCTCTTTGTTGTACTCCCACTGTTCCCGGGCAAACTCGTTCTCCCATTGCTGCTGGGTGTAGCCCTTGTAGGTGTCGTAGGCCGTCAGACCGGCTCTGCCCACACTCTTCGCCATCTCCCACAGGTTCGAGAGGAAATCGCTCTTCTCCTGCGCCGCCTGGTCTGCCCGGCTCTTCTTGTAGTCCCGCCAGTCCTGCGCGTTGGCCACGGCCCCCTGATGCTCTGCCGCCTCGAGGCTGTCCTGATTCTGCAGCGCACTCAGCAGCCCCGAGAGGCCGTTCTGCTTCAGCTGGTACAGAGTCAGGGCCTTGTCCCGCAGCCCGGCCAGCCCGCTGTCCACGTTCGCCATGGCCTGCTGGTAGCCCTGCTGGGCCACACTGTTTGCGTAGCTCGAGCCGTACCCGCCGCTCAGCGCGGCAGCGCCCGCAGCGGCGTTCTCAGCCGCCGCCCTGGCATTCGCCTGCGCGTCCGCGCGGTACTGCCGGTAGAGTTCACTGTCCGTGCCTACGTCATAGCCTGCATTGCTGGCTGCGCCCATGCTGTCCAGCGCCTCGTTGATTCGGTCGGTGTAGTTGCTCTGGTACGCCCCCGGCATCGCGTTCTCGGCGTTTTTCTGCGCCGCCTGCGCGTCCTTGTATCTCTTAAAAACTCCCATTTTCTAATCTCCTTTCCTCTTAGCCTCCCCTTATTAGGGGAGGTGTCGCGCCGTCAGGCGTGACGGAGAGGTTTTTGACCGCTCAGCCCCTTCCCGGGCAGGGCGTTTTTCTTTACATGAAAAGAAGGGGCAGCAGGGTCGCTCCCACGCTCACTACGGTGTTCCAAAATCCCGAGCGCCGGTTCTTCTTTGCCTGTTCCTCGCTGGCTGCCTGATTGTACACGCTCTGATAGTAGTTGCGCTGGTTCTCCCAGTTCTGATAGTTGGTCTGGTACTTCTCGTAATCCTGCGCCTCGGCTTGCTGGTATCCGCTCAGCTGGCTCTGCAGGTCGCTCTTTTTCTGGGTGTACTGGTTCAGTGCCTGGCTGTATAGCCCGTTCGTGGCATTGCTCAAGCCCGCCATGGCGTTCTGGTAGGCGCTCTGGCCCGCCTGCGTGCCATAGCTCGAGCCGTACCCGCCCGAGATGGCGCTGGCGTTGGCCTGCGCGTTCTCGTTGGCCAGCTTTGCCTGTCGGGTGTAGCTGTTCTTGTACTGCTCGTAGGCCGCATCCCGAGTGGGGTCATAGCTGAAATCCTTCATCCCGTCCAGCTGGCCCATCACGCCATCTATCCTGTCTTTGTATTTGCTGGTGTAGTCTTCCGGCTTCCTTGCCTCCCACGCATCCAGCTGTTCTCTCGCTGCATTCGTTGCTTTGCTCATAATAACTCCTTTAAGAAAGTCTCCCCTAGCAGGGGAGCTCTGTTCTCGCGCGGCCACAGGCCGACGGGAACAGTGAGAGGTTTTCTCCTCTCCTGCTGTTATTGTTAAAGACTCTGGTTCAGCTTCTCTTTTAAGTCATCCGAAAGATTCTCGGTGTCGATGTTGCTCAGAATATATTCCAGCTGCTCCTGCATCTGGTACAGATAATTCCTCAGCTCCCGGGCGCTGGCCGTATCCAGCTCCTCCATCCTCGGCATGGAGATCTTCGAAAGTCCCACGATACTAGCCACGTCTCGGTACACCTCCGTTTACTCTTCCGCCCTCGCTGCTGCTCAGCGTCATGGCGATGCTCCTCACTGCGATCTGCCCTTTTCCGGTCAGGCGCAGCCGCATGGTGTCGTGACGGGTCGGGACGAAGGGCAGGTTCACTCTCACACGCTTCCCTGCGGTGTCCACTCGGCCCATCTCCTGCCACTCGCCGCCGTCGAAGCTGGCCCAGAGCGTCACCACGGTCCGCTCCATCGCGTCCAGCCGCACCGTCACCCGGCTGCAATACTTGTCGTCCGGGCTCCCGAGTCCGATGTCACCGGTCACAGCCTCGTATTCCACCGTGTCCTCTTCGCCGCTGGCCTCCCGGCTTCCGTCTGCGGCCCAGATGGCCTCTTTGTCCCAGAGATAGAGCTGTCGCCCGGTGCTGCACATGGCCCAGCCGGTGGCGTCTTCCTCGTGCCAAAGCCCTTTCTCAGTGTCGTATACCAACAGCCGCTGCCCGCCGGAGCTTTCGGTGTGCAGATAGTACCGGCCCACCAGCCCGCCGGCGGCGGCTCTCGTCACATGGCTGAGGCGTTCTTCGTCCAGCGAGGCCGACACCTTGGTGGGCAGACTGCCGTCCCACGCCATGACGCCGTCCATCGAGAGGTAGTACAGCGTCTCGTTGATGACGCAGAGACTCTGGTGCGCACCTTTGGCCACGCCCGAACACTGGATGCTGCTCATCTGGTAGTCGCTGGGCTTGGTGCCGTACAGCTTGTGCAGACCGTTCTCCTTGAAGAAAAGCACGTATCCCATGCAGGTAGCCGCACCGGTAAAGGCCCCGTCGCTGCCCACGGTCACGGCGTAGCTGTCCGCTGCCGTTCCCCGGTAGGAGAACCAGTTGGTGGCGTCGCCCAGCTTGCAGGCATAGATGACGTTTTCGGTGCTCGAGCAGCCCCATACCCGGTTATTGTGCTCCGTCAGCCAGTCGAGATCCGGCACCCGCCGCTGGGCCGTCACGTCCGGGAAAGGCCCGTCGAAGGTCTGGGTGGTCTTGCCGTCCATGGCCGTCCACACCACGCTCTGGCCTGTCACCACGCAGGTGCCGTAGTACAAAACGCTCTCGATGTCCGGCGCGATGGAGAGGATGACCGAGTCTCCGGCCACGTCGTCCACCACTACGTCCCCGCTGAAATCAGAAGAGTAGGCATTCTTCACCACAGACGGGATGCCCGTCAGCGTCACAGTGTCCCCGGCTTTGAAAGCTTCGCCCAGCCCCTTGCAGGTCACGCGGCAGTAGTTCAGCAGAATGTTCTGCCAGCCGCCCGCCGTGCTGTAAAGCTTCAGGGCGTCGCGGTAACTCCACGGGGCGTCTTCGGCCTGTTTGAGCCAGACGTCTCCGTTCTCCGGGCTTTCCGGTTCGGTCGCACCGAACAGATTCGGCGTGTACACTACACCGGCAGCATCGCAGGGGGTCACGGTCAGGCTCACTCCGCCCTGCTGCCAGCTGGACCCCAGCGCACTTAGCGTTCCGCTCACAGTATCAAAGGACATCTTGTCCGGCCAGATGAGCACCTTGGTCCCCATGCCCACCAGTCTCTTTTCGTTGTCGCTCAGGGCGCCTTTCAGCTCCACAGCGGCGCTGCCGTCATCCGGGGCGTAACGCAGGGTCGTGCCTTCCACGGTCACAAGACCGTTCAGATGGTACATCCCGTTCAGCCCGGCTGCTTCCCGCACCTTCCGCCGGGGCTTGCGGGTCTCGAGTGCCGGGTATCCTCGTGAAGAAAAGTTTTTCTCTTCGCTCAGCTCTGCCTCGCTGCACGCATATCCCTCATTCAGCCCACCGAATACCCGCAGCAGCTGCCGCTGGCTGTTTATCTGGTTCAGGTTCGTCACGTCGTCAGCCTCCCGCCGCCTGCCGGCATATAGTTCCGCCTCACCCACACCGCAAACTCCTGCACATAGGTGGTGTAAAGCTGCAGCTCATTCGCCGCCCGGGCCGTCTCACCCAGTGCCAGGTCCATCTGCGCAGCCAGCCAGTGCGGGTAAAGCGCTTCTGCCGCACAGCAGGCCAGCAGCGGGGTGTCATATTCCAGCCCATCGTTCCACAGAATATCCGCGCCCTTGTCCTCAAAGTCGCCGCCGGTCTGGCTGCGCTCCACGATGTTCCGGCGCATCCCGCTGTCTGCCTGCCGCAGCCATAGCTGCTTCAACCGGTTCTCAAAATGATTGTTCGGCCTCAGCTCGTCGGCCATCTTTATCGCTTCGCCTGCTGTCATAAAAAAACCTCCAAAACAAAATCCCCCGGCGCAGCAAGCGCCTGCAAGCTGTACCGGGGGAAATATCAAATGGTCATCATCTGGGTTCCGGCCGCCGCCTGCATGGCCTGACTCTTCCGGGCCGCTTCGGCGTCCTGTTTGATGCTGTGTTCCAGCACCTCGGCCACAGCCTTCGGCACCTTCACGTCCATGCCGCGCTGGATGAGGTAGCTGTCGCCGTTGACGCCCACGAACACCGGTGCCGAATAGCGGTCGTCATCCTTGAACAGGTGGATAGTCACCATGCCGTCGTCCTTTTCTTCGGTCGCTGCCTCGACCTTCTCCACAGTCTCCACCGCGTTCTCCACGGCCTGGGCCGCAGGTTCTTTCTTCGTAGCCATAGTATTTCCTCCTTAGTTTGCCTTCGCCTTCGCGCTGTACTTCGGGCTGATGCTCTCGATGCGGACCATGTACTGCTCACACAGACGTTCCGCAGTCTTGATGGCCTTCCAGCCCACGGATGCGCGCTGGTTCAGCGGGTCTTCGCCCGCACCCAGCTGCTTGACGATGTGCTGCAGGCCGCCGCCCTCCACCTCGGTCACAGCATAGGCATGAGCTGCCAGCACCAGAGTGCCGAACACGGCCAGACCGCTCGGGCAGCCGCTGCCGGTCCAGATCTTCGCCTCGCTGGTCTCGATGAAGCGCACACCGGCCAGCTTGCCGATCTCACCGTTGTAGATGTTCTCAGGGGCAGCATACTTGTGGACGTCGATCCACTCCGGGTTACGGCGCAGATCATAGGCCACATAGGGGTGGACGATAGCAACGTAACTCTCGCCGATGGCGTCGGCATTCTGGGCTTTCAGGGCAGTGGCCGCCTGGTCGATGAGGTCGGGCGTCAGCACACTGGCGGTGGTCAGATTGGCGCGGCTGGTCACGGCGGTGTCGCCCGCCGGCGCGTAGATGACGTTGGTGCCGCCTGCCAGCACCTCGCGGGTCACGGTGTCCAGCGTACGGCCCGCCTGAGATGCCAGTACCTTGGTAGCCTGAGTGATGTTGTTGTCGATGGCAGTCAGCTGCAGCACGTCGGTGATGGCTGCCCAGCCGCCGTACTGCTTCACGGTAGCGGTCATGGGGGTGACGGTCAGGGCCTGAGCATTGGGGGTCACGCCCTCGGTCAGCGGCTCGGTGGCCTTGGGCAGGCTGTCGTACTTGCGGAACTCGATGGTCTTGCCGTTGTTGGCCGGGATGGGATACTTGTCGCCAAACTGGTCATGCACCAGCAGCGGCTCTGCCTGGTCCAGCAGACGCTTCTCGTAGTAGGTCTTCATTTCGGCGCTCATGCCAGTCGCACCGGTGTGGTTTGCAGGCTGTGCAAACAGCTGCAGATTCATGTGGATTTTCATTTGTGTTCTCCTTTCGTGTCTTGCTTTATTGAGAGCCGCCATTTCCTTTGAGAAAGGCTCTCCTTTCTAGGAGAGCTGCTTTGCAGCGCCGCCGTCAGGCGGGCTGCAAAGCAGAGAGGTTTTCTTCCGGGCAGCGGCAGCTTCCGGTTAAAAAGTGATGATCTGCCCCCGCATGGCCCGGCGTTCCAGCTCTTCGCACTGGGCAGGCGTCAGCTTGGAGACGTCGGTCTTCAGCACCGCCGCGCCGCCGGGGTTCGTGCCGTTCTCGCTGGGCCGTGCGCCCCGCTGGCGGATACGCTCCACCACGCCGCTCTCCGTCTTCTTGGCGGTCTCAGCAGTCTTCCGGGCCATGATGTCGTCAAAGTAGCGGGCCTTGTAGGCGTCCTCCATCTTCACGCCCAGCTTGAGCATCTGGGCAAAGTCCGGGTCGGCCAGCGCCGTCTTGATGTCGAAGTCCGGGTCTTCGGCCCGGATGCGCTCCACGGCGGCGTCCCACTCCTGCTGGATGGCTTCCATCTTGGCGGCTTCCGCCCGCTGCTGCTCGGCGGCACGGTGCTTGGCGTTCTCGCTTTCCAGCGCGTCCATCTCCTTGGCCAGCTGGACGCTGATGCCCTTCTTCATGGCCATGTCTTCGTAGTAGGCGTCGTCTTTCACGACGCCGCCCTCCACCGCAGCGGCCAGTGCCTCGTAGTCGCCGGGAGCAGTGCCGTACTTCTGGCCCAAAGCGTTCAGGATACGCCCCACCGGCCCCTGCTCGTTCAGGATGCTGTCGTAGGCTTTCTGGGTGGCCTGCACGATCATCTCGCCAAACTCCCGGTTGTACTCGCCCCGCATCAGTTCGCCAAACGCTTTCCGGTGCGCCTCCGGGTCGGTGCCGCTCTTGTCTGCCGCACCGTCCTGTTCCTCGCCTTCAGCAGCATTTTCCTCCGCGCCCGGCTCTTCCGCCGGGCTCAGCATCTCATCCACCTCAGCGGCAGCAGCCTCCCGGCTTTTGCCCTGGGCGGGAGCAGACGCAGCCTTTTCTGCCGCCGCAGGGGCGGCACCATCGCCGCCAGCAGCCGCTGCACCGTCTCCGCCCTCCGCAAACAGCTGCAAGTCCACCGCCGGGCTGCACTTGCATCTTTTCTTGAAGTTCACATTCTCCGGGTACTGTTCGGCCAGCAGGTCCAGACCGTCGGCCACAAGCTCGAACTTGTCCCGCATGAGGACGCTGTCGCCCGCCTCCACATTCAACACCGGGCCTTCCTTGCCCTGATAGATGCAGCTCGAGGTTCTCTCGTCCTCCGCAGCGCTGTACGCCAGCGTCTGCATCAGGCAGCTCACCGCAGCACATACGATGTCCTGTCCCGCCGGGGCATACCCCGCGTGGCCCTCGGCCCTCATCGTCAGCTTCCCGCCCTCCGGGTCTGCCACATAAATAATTTTGATCATGTAGAACCTCCTCACTTATTCGGGTCATTGATATTCATCGCCCTCTCGGCAGCTTTCGTGGCCAGCGGGTTCGTTCCGCCGCCCACCTGTCCGCCCAGAGAGTTCGTCACTGTCTTCGCGCTGGTCTCTCCACCGCCCCCGCCGCCGGTCATGGCAGCGGCTGCAGCACCGGCCTGTTCGCTCAGATTAGAGCCGTTCTGCTGGTCGATGACAGCCGCCATCTGCTGGATCTGTGCCATCGCCTGCTGCAGCTGCTGGTACAGAGTGCCGTTCTGGGCCACCCGCTGACGCACCTTCTCGATGCCCTCGAAGTCCATCATGTCCAGACACGCCAATGCAGCGTCCGCGTTGGCCGGGGCAAAGAATCCCAGCTGGTAGCACTCCTTCGCTGTCTCGTTCTGGGAGAGGCGGCTGAAGGTGCTCTTTTTGGCCGCGCTCACCGTGATGTCGAACACCGGCTCATGGGCGCCCAGTTCCACGCCGCCCACGCTCTCCACCGGCTGCGGCCGCAGCATCTGTCCCGAGAACTCCCGGTACTCCGTGCCGCCCTGCTGGCCGGTGATCCGGTAGACGCGGCTCTCGTCGTAGAACTGCCGCATCAGGTCGATGATGAAGTAGCACTCCTTGGCAAAGGAGCGGTAAGAGCTCTTCAGCATGTCCCGGCTCAGTTTCGAGCCTGCTTCCTGCAGCGCCGCAATGGCCGAGGCCGCCGTCAGGCCGCTGGTCGCGCCGCCCTGGTTCACGTCCCGGTTTCCGCTGATCTCCTTCAGCTCGGCCACACGGTTCTGCTGGTAAGCGATGGTGTTGGAGGGCAGCGGAGCCGTCTCCAGCTCCATAAAGCCCCGCTCATCCAGACGGCCCACCAGATGTACCACGTCTTTTGCCGTGTCCAGCAGCTCGTCTTCGTTCACGCCCGCCGTGTCCGAGACGAGGTATCGCTTCTTGGCCGCCGCCAGCGTGTTCTCGTCCATGGCCTGGGTCATCCGGTCGATGGCGTCCTGCGTGTCCTTCATCACGTCGATGTACCCAAAGCCCGCCGGGCTGTTCTCTTCCACAAAGAGCGGGTCGAACACGAAGGGATATTTTCCGTGGTCATAGAAACCGGTCTCGGCCATCGCCGGGTCGTTCTCACTGGCGTAGAGCACCACGCCGTTGCAGAACTTGCAGTAATGCACCACGGTCTGGCCGCCGGGCTTCTCCCGCTTGTAGTACCAGTCCACCACCACGCTCTTTTCGCTGGTGTCGATGTTCTGGTCACTGACGTACTGCCCCACGGTGATGCCGCTGCTGCCCGCCTTGCCCTCGAGCTGAGGCCACCGGGCCGCCAGACGGTCGTTGTCGGCCAGCGCCAGCGAGAAGAAGTTGGCCGAGTCCTGGATGTCCTCCACGCCCGGCTCCCAGTAGAGCATCAGAAGGTCCATGCTCCGGATGGCGATGTCCCCAAGGCCCTCCCGCAGCGCCGGGTCCCAGAAAATGCCCTTGACGCCGGTACCCTGCTTGAGCTTGCGCCACCACGTGTCGCTGTACACGCTCTCGTAGTCGGCCTGTTCCAACACCACCGGCAGAATGTCGGAGAGGAGCCTCGCCGTCTCCTCGTCGTCCTGCGCCCTCGGCAGCACGTTCGGCTCCGGGTAGTTGTCCATGGCGTCGGCGTGTTTGTTGGCGATGGAGTTGAACAGCCACCCCGTGCTGGGAGCACGCTTGCCCTCCATCACCCGGTTGCCATACTGCTTCCAGTGGCCCAGCTTGTACCATTCCTCGTTGTCGATGATCCGCTTGTCGAGACTGGCCTTGGCCGACTTGTACTTTTCGAGGATGGCCATCGCCTCGCTGATCTCCTTCTCGCCGATCGCCGGTTCACCATCCAGCACCCCGGCCAGACTCTCGCCGCCGGGGCTTTCATCTGCTGTCAGGTCAAGCTCTTTTTTACCAAATTCCATCCCATTTTCCTTTCCGCATTCCTGTTCATATCCTCATAAACCTCGTCCTGTCCTTCCTCGGGTCCATATCCAGCGGGTCGTCCAGCATGGGCGGCGGCTGGGTGTGCTTTGCGGCGCTGATGGGGTTCTCCATCAGCACATACCGGCACTCGTCGTAGATGTGATCCTCCTGGGTGGTGTCGATGTCCTCCACATTGCTCTCGTCATAGACGAGGTTCGGGATGGTGCGGATGAAGTGCTTGCAGGTGTTGAAGACCTGCAGCATCGGCCTGCCGTCTTCGCCGAAAGCCAGCCGATAGTGAAACTGCATCTTTCCCGCCAGACGGGTGTGGTCGCCGGGCATCCAGTGCAGAAAGTTCGGACTTTTCTCCTGCATGTCCGCGATGCTCTCGCCCCGGCTCTCGTCGAAGATGGCCGGGTCGGCCACGCCCAGGATGACCCGGCCTTTCAGCAGCGGGTCATTTTCCTCTGCCTCCCGGATCATCCGTGCCTGTTCCATCGGGTCCTTTCTCAGGCCCTCGTTGGGTGTGCCGGTGCAACCGTAAAGCTCCTTGATACGGTAGAGCCGCCCGCGCTCGTCCGCTGCATACCACCCCACAGAAAACGGCTTCGAGAAACCGAAGTCGTATCCCCGCCATATCTTCCAGTGTTCCGGGATGGGAAACGGTTCGATGACGTGGGTCCAGCGCTGGTCCTTGTAATGGTTCGGGTCGTTCCGCCACTCGGTGAACACCTGCCCCGAAAAGCTGTCCCAGTTTCCGTAGAGCAGCGCCTGCTTTTCGGCCTCCGGCAGCGAGGCCAGTGTGCCGATGTAGCCCGGGTCATTTTCCAGCAGCGCCGGGTTGTCAAAGACGGTGGACGGGATAAAAATGCGGGTGCGCCGCCGGGTGATCTCCTCCCCGTCCGGCGCTTTCACCTTCACCAGCTGCACCATCCGCGTCCCGGCAGGTGCCGGACTGATAAACCGTGCCTTCACCCAGCCATGCCCCACGCCGCCGGGGTTGGCCGTGGCCCGGATATAGACCCGGGTGCCGGGGCCGCTGGGGCGGTTTCGACTCATGACATAGCTGTATTCGTCCCAGGTAAAGTGGGTCAGCTCATCCACACCGATAAAGTCGAACGCTTTGCCCTGATAGTTGTACTTGTCCTGTGTGTGGTTCAGGCTGCCGAAGTAGATCTTCGCCCCGCTGGGGAAGGTCCAGCAGTGGCTC
>ENA-OPRV01000499-OPRV01000499.1-human-gut-metagenome-genome-assembly--contig:-NODE-499-length-26556-cov-4.048602_pt1 | contig 26556 bp, 26 predicted proteins | sample MGYA00241896_ERZ501886 | MGnify/ENA primary metagenome ERZ501886 (study PRJEB25962, sample SAMEA2042452) | human gut metagenome | biome: human gut; feature: human-associated habitat; material: faeces... | reverse complement strand
CAGATGCTGCACCGCAGTGCAGGCTGCTGGGTGGCGGGGTCGTAAGAACGGGCAGGCTTTTTGCGGGAGAAAAACATGAGAAGCCTCCTTCTTTTATGAAACGTGCCTGAAAGACTGCAGGCGGCTCACAGCCCCCGGCACAGGCCGACAGCGCGGCCCTCAATGTGCAGCTCTTCCAGCTGCAGGCCGGTAAAGATCATGGGTGGGCAGACGGCGGCATTGTCCGCAAGCAGCATCACAGCATCACCCTGCCGGTGGAAGTGCTTGAGGGTGGCCTCGCCGCCAATGCGCACTGCGGCGATCTCGCCCTGCTCCACCTCCGGCTGGCAGCGAATGCATACGATGTCGCCGTCGCAGATGGTGGGAGACATGCTGTCACCGTGGCAGGTCAGGGCAAAGTCGGCGCGCCACGCGGCGGGAACGCCGATATAGCGTTCAATGTTCTGCTCTGCCGTGATAGGAGTGCCGCAGGCAATGGAACCGATCAGCGGGACCTGCGTCATGGCAGGCAGCGGCTCAAAGCCCGGCGGCGGACAGGGTGTGTCCAGCCCAAGCAGATAGGCAGGGGTGGTCTCCAACGCGGCTGCCAGCTCTTCCACCTTGGACTGCGGCAGGTCGTTGATGCCTTTTTCCAGCTTGGTAATGGAGGATTTGGACCGATAGCCCATGCGCTGGGCAAGCTCTTCCTGCGAAAGGCCCAGTTCTTTGCGGCGCAGATGCAGACGGGTAGAAAGCTCAGACATGCGAAACCTCTCTAAAAAACGTATGGTTGTTCTGTAAAAAGAATGCTGTTACCAGAAGTATACCAAAAAATTGCATTAAAATCAACTTTTTTCTGCGAATTTGCAAAAATGGGTTGACACTGAATCAATGCAGGAATATACTACAACTAAAGATTGTGGAACGGCATTGCCGATACGAAAAAAGGAGAGCGGAATATGGCAAATACTGAAATGATCCGGGATTATATCCGCGCCAGTGGGTACAAGATGCAGTATGTGGCACGAGCCTTGAAGATCAGCCCCAATGCACTGAACCTGAAACTGCAGGGGCGCACACAGTTCAAGCTGAGCGAAGCAGAACGGCTGAGCGCGGTGCTTGGTCTGAGCATGTACGAGCGGGATCTCTGCTTTTTTGAAGAGCAGAACCGCCGCGAAGTGCTGGCACGCCGCGCGGATGAAAAGAGGAGGGCAGAACATGACAAGCGAGCAGAGAAATCAGACGCGGCTGGCACTGTACCGGTATGGGATGCGGCAGCGTGCACGAAGCCCGGTGGAGCGCAGCTGGTGCGCCGCCATTGAGGAGGGCCTTGCCTATTACCGTAAAAACGACCCGCTGCGTGCGGATCTGTTCGAGCTGCGCTATGTGCAGCACCGCACGGAGGACGATGTGATCGATCAGCTGCACATCGGCCGCACTACTTACCAGAAAGCCCATCAGGACCTGCTGAGCACCATTGCCGTGTACGCGGCAGAGCGCGGGGTGTTTTACCGCGAGACGGAAAGCTGAAAGCAGAATGCCCCCGGACGCTGCCAGCAGGCAATGTCCGGGGGCATTTTTGAACTCAGGCTTTTTTGTTCGGGTCCTGTTTTTCGCAGTGGCTGTGGCAGGATGCACAGTTGCCGCCGCAGCCCTCGCCCTTCCAGCCGCCCTGCTTGGAGATCCACACAACGGCCAGTGCAAACAGAACGATCAGAACGATCAGCGTAATGATTCCACGAAGTGTCAGCATTTTTTGTACCTCTTTTCCCGGTGGGAAAGTTTCTGTGTTCAGTATACACGATTTGGCATCAAAGGGCAACCGGAAAGCGGATACAAAAAGTGTGATTTTTTTAAAATTAGGGCTTGCATTTTGGCAAAGGCCGTGCTATAATAATCACGTTCCAGTTCGGAACGCACAAAACAAAATATGGAGGATTAGCTCAGCTGGTTAGAGCACCTGCATCACACGCAGGGGGTCTGGGGTTCGAGTCCCTAATTCTCCACCATACAGTTCGTACCCGAACCCGATTCTCTATAAGAAAGGATTCGGGTACGTTTTTTGTTTGCGGGAAGTCCTACGGCGAGAGTACGCAGAACGGTAAACAGGAGCAAGTAAAGGCAGGGTATCACCGTGGCGGTGGTATCCTGCCTTTTGTGCGATACCATCTCCAAAATCTTTTTTTTCACTTTTTCTCCTTCATGCAGAATCCCCCTGTCCATCCCGGCAGATGCCGGAACGGGCAGGGGGATTCTGGCTTGTTGAGCGGTTGTGTTAAATCAGGCCGAGGTGCACAAAGGCGTTGTACAGGCCGTCTTTGTTCCCATCGTCGGTCACATCGTCGGCGGCGGCTTTGGCTTCCGGGCCGCCGCTGCCCAGAGCCACGCTGTACCATAATCATAGAGGGTCCTGGTCTTCGGAACAAGGGTGGAATCTGCCGAAAAACAACGGCTGAGGTTGGTACAGTTGCACAAAGGCGCGCGGCCCTGCAAAGAAGCTGTAAAATTTGCGGGGCGGGGTTGACGAACGGCTCCGGCCGTGGTAAAGTAATGGGCGGAAAAGGCCAAAGTGCCTTTTTACGACAGAAAAACGAGGTGGTCGTCATGGAACCTGCTGGAAGCAGCGGCAGTTTATATCCCCGATCAAAGAACCAGACGGCAGCCTTTTTGCATGCCGGAGAACGGCCCGGCTGTGCGTGAGAACGCACGGTGTGTTTGCCTTCCCCGGAAATGAAAGTGTCCGCTGCCGCCTGGTAAAAAAGGAGGCAGCTTTTTTATGTCTGAAATTTCGATCAATACCCTCAAGACCATGCTGGCGAATCTGGATGACGCCAAAAAATACCAGAGCCTGCGGGATGTGATGGAGACCCTGCCGGCTCCCGACCTGGCCGCCGTGTTCGAGGACCTGCCGGCCGAAAAGCTCCCGGTGCTGTTCCGTCTGTGCCCCAAGGATCTGGCGGCGGATGTGTTCACCGAGCTGACTCCTGCCACCCAGCAGAAGCTGATCGACGGCCTGACCGATACCGAGCTGAAGGCCGTGGTGGACGAGCTGTGCGTGGACGATGCGACCGACCTTGTGGAGGAGATGCCGGCCAATGTGGTCAAGCGCATTCTGAGCCAGGCCGACCCCGCCACCCGCCGCATGATCAACGAACTGCTCCAGTACCCGGAGGACTCTGCCGGCGGCGTGATGACCACCGAGCTGATGGAGCTGCGCCCGGACATGACGGTGGCGCAGGCTATGGAGGCCATCCGCCAGAACGGCTTTGACAAGGAGACCATCAACAACTGCTATGTGACCGACGGCAGCCGCAAGCTGGTGGGCGTGGTGTCGCTGCGGGCGCTGGTGCTGGCCAAGGACACCGCAGAACCCATCCGGGACCTGATGGACACCAATGTGGTCAGTGTGACCACCACCACCGACCAAGAGGACGTTTCCCACCTGTTTGAAAAATACGGTTTTCTGGCCATTCCGGTGGTGGACGCCGAAAACCGGCTGGTGGGCATCGTGACCATTGACGATGCCATCAGCATCCTGCAGGACGAGGCCAGCGAGGATATCGCCAAGATGAACGCCATCGGCCCGTCCGACAAGCCCTACTTCAAGCAGAGCATGTGGGACCTGTACAAAAGCCGTGCGCCCTGGCTGCTGTTTTTGATGATCAGCGCCACCTTCTCCAGTCTGGTCATCCGGGGGTATGAGGACGCACTGGCCGCCGTGACCGTGCTGACGGCCTACATCCCCATGCTGACCGATGCCGGCGGCAACGCGGGCAGTCAGAGCACCTCCACCATCATCCGCGGCATGGCGGTGGGCGAGATCCAGCCCCACGACCTGCCCCGCATCCTGTGGAGGGAGAGCCGGGTGGCCCTGCTGTGCGGCGCAACGCTGGCGGTGTGCAACTTTGCAAAACTGCTGCTGTTCGACAAGGTGACCGCCCCGGTGGCGCTGGTGGTGTGCCTGACCCTGATCTGCACCATCCTGCTGTCGCAGCTCATCGGCGGACTGCTGCCCGTGGCGGCAGAAAAGCTGCATGTGGACCCGGCCGTGATGGCATCGCCGCTGATCACCACCATCGTGGATGCCACCACACTGCTGATCTACTTCAATGTTGCAAAGATCGTGCTGCATCTGTAAGCGCAGAGCAGAACGTTACGACCCCCGGAAGCTGTACGCTGCCGGGGGTCATGTTGTTTTGAGTAGCTTGAGCGAGCGACAACCACCAGCTAAGCTGGTGGAGTAAAAATGCTTTAGCTACAAGATTCGAGCGAAGCGAGATGACAAAGAAATTGTCATCTTAGAAGATGCACTTTATGATACTGCTCGTTAGAGCGGTAGGGCAAGTAATGCAGATGAAAGATGCTTGCTCGTGGCCCCTTGTAGGGGCTTTGCCAGTAAGGTGCCCTTCTAGGGCTTACTCAAGCCACCGGCTCAGCCGGTGGTTTTTGACTCTGAGATCCTCTGTCTGAAAGGGCAGAGGATCTTTTGCGTCAACAGAACAACTTTATGGTTTACAAGCTATAGTTGTTCTGCTATACTGGAAATCAGAAGGATAAGCCACTGTGGAACGGAGGACGATGTAATGGCATTTGATTACAAGAAAGAATACAAGGAATTCTATCTGCCATCCAGGAAACCGCATCTCATTACGGTCCCGCCCATGAACTTTGTGACAGTGCAGGGGAAGGGTGACCCGAACGACCCGGCAGGGGAATACCAGGCCGCTATGGAAGTGCTGTACGGCCTTGCTTATACCATCAAAATGAGCTATAAGGGCAGCCACCGGATGAAAGGTTTTTTTGAGTATGTGGTGCCTCCGCTGGAAGGATTGTGGCATCAGCAGGGTGTGGACGGCGTGGACTATGCCCACAAGGAGACTTTTGAATGGACCTCCATGATCCGCCTGCCGGAGTTTGTGACCCGGGAAGAGTTCGACTGGGCCGTGCAGGAAGCCACGGCCAAAAAGAAACGGGACTTTTCTACGGCGGAATTCCGGACCTATGACGAGGGATTATGCGTACAGTGCATGCATATTGGCCCTTACGACACAGAGCCGGAGACTCTGCGGCAGATGGATGCGTTTGCGGCAGAGCAGGGATATGTGCCGGATTTTACGGCAGGGCGCCTGCATCATGAGATCTATTTGGGGGACCCGCGCCGCACAGCCCCAGAAAAACTTAAAACCGTGCTGCGGCATCCGGTGCGGAAAAAATAAAAACAGGAAAATCCACAAAGGATGTCGCTTTTGTTTGTAAGATGTGCTATACTAACAATATCTGTAACACATCTATGAACGGAACAGGAGGAGAACATCATGCAGCATGAAACTGTCATCGTGCTGGACTTTGGCGGCCAGTACAATCAGCTGATCGCGCGCCGCGTCCGCGAGAACAATGTCTACTGTGAAATCTATTCCTATAAAACCGACCTGTCGGTGATCAAGGCGAAGAATCCCAAGGGCATTATCTTTACCGGTGGTCCCAACAGCGTTTATCTGGAGGATTCCCCCACGATCGACCCGGAGATCTTTAGCTGGGGTGTGCCCGTGCTGGGCATCTGCTACGGCAGCCAGCTGATGATGCATCTGCTGGGCGGCCATGTCTGCCGTGCACCGGAGCGTGAGTACGGCAAGACTGAGGTGTTCGTGGACACCCAGAGCAAGCTGTTCACCGATGTGCAGCCCTCCACCATCTGCTGGATGAGCCACAACGACTACATCGAGCAGGCAGCACCTGGTTTCAAGATCACCGCCCACACGGTCAACTGCCCGGTGGCCGCGGCCGAAAATGCCGAAAAAGGTCTGTATGCCGTGCAGTTCCATCCGGAAGTACTGCACACGGCCGAGGGCAAGAAGATGCTGCGCAACTTTGTGTACAACGTCTGCGGCTGCTCCGGTGACTGGAAGATGGACTCCTTCGTGGAGAACAACGTCCAGGCTCTCCGGGAGCGCATCGGTGATGGCAAGGTGCTGTGCGCCCTGTCCGGCGGCGTGGACTCCTCGGTGCTGGCAGCCATGCTGGCCAAAGCCATCGGCAAGCAGCTGACCTGCGTGTTTGTGGACCACGGCCTGCTGCGCAAGAACGAGAAGGAAGAGGTTTGCTCCGTATTCGGCCCGGGCAACGCCAACGGCTTTGACATCAACTTTATCTGTGTGGACGCCCGGGACCGCTACTTCAGCAAGCTGAAGGGCGTCACCGAGCCGGAGCGCAAGCGCAAGATCATCGGCGCGGAGTTCATCCGGGTCTTTGAGGAGCAGGCAAAGCAGATCGGCAAGGTCGATTTCTTGGCACAGGGCACCATCTACCCCGACGTGGTGGAAAGCGGTCTGGGCGGCGAGTCCACCGTCATCAAGAGCCACCACAACGTAGGCGGCCTCCCCGACACCGTGGACTTCAAGGAACTGGTGGAGCCCCTGCGGAACCTGTTCAAGGACGAGGTGCGTCAGGCCGGCCGTGAGCTGGGCCTGCCCGAATATCTGGTCAGCCGTCAGCCGTTCCCCGGCCCGGGCCTTGGCATCCGCATCATCGGCGAAGTGACCCCGGAGAAGGTGGCTATCGTGCAGGACGCTGATGCCATCTGGCGCGAGGAAATCGCTAAGGCCGGTCTGGATAAGGAAATCAGCCAGTATTATGCAGCCCTGACCAACATGCACAGCGTGGGCGTCATGGGCGACGAGCGCACCTACGACTATGCCGTGGCTCTGCGCGCCGTCACCACCACCGACTTCATGACTGCCGAAAGCTACGACATGCCCTGGAGTGTTTTGGGCACCGTCACCAGCCGCATCGTCAACGAGGTCAAGCACGTCAATCGCGTGTTCTACGACTGCACCGGTAAACCGCCGGCCACGATCGAGCTCGAGTAATCTGCAAAACCTGAAAAGTATTGATACAATGCGATATTTTGAGAACCAAAAGGTGCTCTGATACTGCTTTGATACTATCAGACGATTATTCATAAAGAGAGACATGAAAATGCCCTCTGAGAAACGGTAAGTTTTTCAGAGGGCATTTTTGTGTCTTTTATTCTTTACGCCACTTTTTCTTCGGCTCGTAGCGTCCGCAACCGTCGGCAGTCTGAGGCCAGTTGAGCTTCCATTCCAGATACTCTTCCTTGGTGATCTCGCCCTCCCGGAGCTGCCTCTTGCGGAGCTGCCACTCCTTTAAGAAATCATCCAGCAGACGATACCGGAAACTGACTGCCATGTGCTTTTCCGGGAGATCCGGGTCGGTGGTGTCTGTGACCTCGTAGAGCCGGGTGCCGGGATAGTGCTCGTCCAGCTCGAACAGAGTGTACATCACATCCTCTGCGGCGTACAGGGTCGGCTCATAGAGGGAACGGTAGTTCACGTCCAGCACCTCCGCAATCTTGCGGAGCAACTCTTCTTTAGGAGTGCGGGTGTTGCTTTCGTATTGTGCGATACGGATGTCTGCGCTCTTCTCCTCAAACCCGATGGCAATGCCCAGTTCTTTCTGGGTCATACCTCGGAAGTTGCGGGCACGTTTGATGCGGTCACCGACTGCCATGCGATTGCCTCCTGACTTAAACATATTTGTTGAACCTAGTATAGCACAGAAAAATAGGAGGTGCAATAGAAAATAAACAAAAAAGTTTAATATTTTACCCGAAAACCTCTTGACTTAACGGAATGTGTTTAGTATAATGAGAGAACAAAAAGATAAGCAAAAATGCTTAGTAAAATTGAATGACCGCCAAACTGACCCAAACCGCCAAGACCTTCCGAAAGGAAGCGAGCGCTCCGCAAGGGGACGGCACAGCACCGCAAAGGGGATATGCCTGCCGGAAGTCAGCGAGGATGAAGCGGCACCGAAACGAAACCGACAAAGAAAGGACAAAAAATGGCAAATAGCATTTTTATCAAGGCAGACGAGCTGGCAAAGGAGCTGGACATCTCGCAGGGTCTGGCGTACAAAATGATCGCCCAGTGGAACGAAGAACTGAGGGCCAAGGGCTACACGACCGTGGGAGGCCGGGTAAGCAGGAGGTACTATCAGGAGAAGATCTACGGGGCAGGAGAGGAGTGATAAGATGCCAGCCTACAAAGACAGCAGGCAAGGCACATGGTACGCTTCCTTCTACTTCGAGAACTGGCAAGGTGTGAAGCAGAAGAAGCTGAAACGGGGGTTTGCCACCAAGAAGGACGCTCTGGCGTGGGAGCGGGAGTTCCTTCTTCAGCAGGCGGCAGACCTGACCATGACCTTTGAAGCCTTCGTGGAAATTTATATCACGGACAAGAAAAAGCGACTCCGGGAAAACACCTGGTCTGTCAAGGAGCATATCATCCGAACGAAAATCTTACCGTATTTCAAAGAAAAGCGGCTCAGCGAGATCAAGCCGCGGGATGTGATCGCATGGCAGAACGAGATGCTGAACTACCGGGACAAAAACGGCAAGGCCTACTCGCCGACCTACCTCAAGACACTCCATGGACAGCTCAGTGCCATTCTGAACCACGCCGTCCGGTTCTACGGGCTGAAATCAAACGCAGCGGCCACAGCCGGGTGCATGGGGTCGGAAAAGCACAAGGAGATGCTCTTCTGGACAAAGGAGGAGTACCTCAAGTTCGCGGAAGCGATGATGGACAAGCCGCAGTCCTATTACGCTTTTGAGGTCCTCTACTGGTGTGGCATCCGGGAGGGCGAGCTGCTGGCTCTGACTCCAGCAGACTTCGACTTGGACAAGGGGCTGCTCTCCATCACCAAATCCTATCAAAGGCTGAAAGGCCGGGATGTGATCACTGACCCGAAAACGCCCAAGAGTGTCCGGGTCATCCAGATGCCACAGTTTCTGACGGACGAGATCAGAGACTATCTGAAATCCCTCTACAAAGTCCAGCCGGATCAGCGGATCTTTGAGGTGACCAAGAGCTACCTGCACCACGAGATGGACAGGGGAGCCAAGGAAGCCGGGGTGAAGCGGATACGAATCCACGACCTGCGGCACTCCCATGTATCACTATTGATCGAGATGGGGTTCTCGGCTCTGGCAATCGCAGACCGGGTGGGGCATGAGAGCGTGGACATCACCTATAAGTACGCCCACCTCTTCCCCTCGAAGCAGCAGGAGATGGCGCAGAAGCTGAACATGGAGCGAAAGGAGGGATGAAAATGGAACGAGTACTCGACCAGCAAGGCCGCTGGCGGAACAAGGTGGTAGCCTTCCGAATGTCCCCGGAAGAGGACGAGGTTCTGGAAGCCAAGGTAAAGCTCTCCGGCCTGACCAAACAGGAGTATATCATCCGCCGCCTGACCGACCGGGAGATCACCGTGGTAGGCAACCCAAGGGTCTACAAAGCCTTGCGAGACCAGATGAAGCTAATCTATCAGGAATTGCAGCGGCTGGCCGTGGATGAAGAAGTTCCGCCGGACTTGCTGGAGACCCTGCAAATGGTAACTCTGACGTTGAACGGACTTAAGGAGGAATGCGAATGACGGACAATAGAAAAACGACCGTACCGGGTGCATCTGTTGGCGCAGATGCGGTACAGTCGTCCTCAAAAATCAACACCAATATTATAACAAATTCTGACAAGCAAATCAATCTGCAAGCCGCGAAAAAGTCAAACAATTTCGGGCTGAACACGGTATCAATGACCGAACTGTACGACACGGTGTATCCACCCCGGAAGCCCATCGTGAACGACCTGCTGTACAGTGGCACCTACCTCTTTGTAGGAGCGCCCAAGGTGGGCAAGTCCTTCTTCATGGGGCAGCTTGCCTACCATGTGGCGATGGGGCTTCCGCTGTGGGAGTACGAGGTGCATCAAGGCACCGTCCTCTATCTGGCGTTGGAGGACGATTACGCCCGGTTGCAGCGGCGGCTCTCCCGGATGTTCGGGGTAGAGGAGACCAGCAATCTCTACTTTGCAACGCAAGCTAAGTCCGTGAGCGAGGGACTTGACCAGCAGTTGGAAGGATTCATCCGGGAGCACCCGGATGTACGGCTCATCATCATCGACACCCTGCAGAAGGTGCGGGAGATCGGCGGTGACCGATACAGCTACGCCAGCGACTACGAGATCGTGACCAAACTGAAAACTTTCAGCGACAGGTACGGCATCTGCCTGCTGGTGGTTCATCACACCCGGAAGATGGAAGCCGAGGACAGCTTTGATATGATCTCCGGCACCAACGGTCTGTTGGGTGCAGCGGATGGCGCGTTCATCATGCAGAAGAAGCGGCGCACGGACAACACCGCACTACTGGACATCGTGGGGCGTGACCAGCCGGATCAGGAGCTGACATTGGAGTTTGACCGGGAACGCTGCGTGTGGGAGTTCCAAGGAGCCGAAACGGAACTTTGGAAGCTGCCGCCCGACCCGCTTCTGGAAGCGGTGGCAAAGATGCTCAGCCCGGAACAGCCAGAGTGGAGCGGTACGCCCACGGAGCTGCTGGAACGTCTGTCTGGTGTGAGCATACAGGCAAACATCTTGACCCGGAAGCTGAACGTGAGTGCCGACAGGCTCTACAACAATTATGGAATTCGGTACGAAAGCAAGCGCACCCATGAGGGCAGAGTGGTCAAATTAACGCTGGAAAATTCTGGGGCGTGACGATTCGTGACGGTTGTGACGGTATTTTTGCTACTATGTAAAATACCGTCACAATCGACACAACCGACACGGAATGGTGATAATGATGAAAAATGTGCAGATTTCACAGGAACTTTTCGTCGCCTTGCTGCATTATCATTTGAGCGGCGAAAATGAGTACGAAGAGGTCATTGAGCAGGGTCTGGAGCAAAAATTGGATGCGATGCTGCGGCATGAGCTGTATGCCCAGTACAAGACAGCACCCACCGAGGAACAGCGGGAGCAGGCTCGGCAGGAGTATCTGGACAGACGAGGCGTGCCAGAAAGCTTCCGCTGGTGAGCCCCTCTATTGGCAAAGTACAGGAGCGTGTCACGCTCCTGTGAATGCAATCACGCAGGAAGGTGGTGTTGGACCGGGCTGCGGCGAGGTACAGCGAAACCCCGTCCGCAGACGGAAGCCCCCGGCAGGGCGCAAAGGCATCTTTTGATGGACGGAACGTCTGTCAAAAGTGCTTTTGCGTTACTTTCGACGAAAGTAACAAAGCCTTTGCCGTGTCCGGCACCAGTTACTTCCACAGAGAAAGGACGTGCGATTGAAAAGAACCATTTCCGCAATGCGGGGTCCCGGCTCCCTCAACCATAACCGGAGAAGTTTCACCGCTGAAAACGTAGACCCGAAGCGCAGCAGTCTGAATGTCGTGTACCGTGATGAGCCGATTCAGAAGGTGTACCACGAACTGTTTGACGAGGCAGTGAAGCGTTACAATGCCAAGCAGAAGCGCAAGGACCGCTGTATCACCGACTACTATGAGCACCTGCGGACAGGCAAGCAGGAAAAGCTTTTCCATGAGCTGATCGTCCAGATCGGCAACAAAGATGATATGGGTGTCCTGACCGAGAATGGCGCACTGGCAAAGGAACTGCTGGACGAGTATATGCAGGGCTTCCAAGAGCGGAACCCGACACTGCGGGTGTTCGGGGCTTTCCTCCACATGGACGAAGCTACGCCCCATCTGCACATCGACTTCGTGCCGTATGTGTCCGGCTGGAAGGGCAAAGGACTGGACACCAAGGTGTCCCTGAAGCAGGCGCTGAAAGCCTTGGGCTTTGCAGGCGGTTCTAAACGGGAATCCGAGCTGAACCAGTGGATCAACGCCGAGAAAGAGCAGCTTGCTGCCGTGATGGAGAGGCACGGCATCGAGTGGGAACAGAAAGGCACCCACGAAGAGCACCTGTCTGTGCTGGACTTCAAAAAGCAGGAGCGCAGTAAAGAAGTGGCGGCTCTGGAAGCTGCCAAGCAGGAGTGCCAGACCGACCTGACCGAGATGCAGGAGCAACTGGAAACAGCGCAGACAGCTGTAGAAGCCGCTGAACAGCGGGTACAGAAAGCAGAGCTGACCTACCAGAAGCAGAGCCAGAAGCTGAACAAGCTGGCTCCTATTATGGAAGGTTTGGAAAACCTGTCAGCGCAATACTCCCAGCGGCCAGAAGAATGGGTGCCAGAAGCAGCCACGTTTGAGACCGCCAAGAGCTACCGGGAAAAGAAGGCCATGCCGCTGATCCAGAAGCTGGTGAAGGTACTCTTTGCCCTCCATCGGAAGTACTGGGAGGTTAAGAACGAGAGGGATAAGTACCAGTATTTCTATCAGGACGAGAAGAAGGCTACCCGCCACTTGAGCCAGCAGCTGGAACAGGTAAAAGCTGAGAATTCGCAGCTCTATGCGATGAAACGTGATTTCAGGCGAGTATGGAACTATTTCGGTGCCGAAAAGATGCAGCAGGTCATTGGGCTCATGAGGGAGCAGGAGCAGACCACAGATAGGAGCCAGAAGAAGAACAGGCAGAACAGCATAGAGCTGTAAGCATAGCAGACCCCCGCCAGCGGATGTTGGCGGGGGTCTGTACATATAAGTGATATTTTACTCAAAAAGCTCCGGGGCAATATCCGTCAGAGCAAATCCGGGAATGTCTTTCTCGTCTTTGTAGGTGCCATCTTCAGCCAGAAACTCGACCTTTGCAAAGTCCGCAACTGGAATCTCAGATTCACAGACATACCAGTTCAGGTAGTCATTAGCGGTTTGTTTGAGGGTTGAGGCAACGCTGCGGTCAGCGTTGTACTTGTCGCAGAAAGTGCGCCAAGGCAGATACCTCCAGATTTTACCATTGGTCCTGATGGTAATGCGGCACATGATTTTGTCGTTGGACAGGCCGGTATTTTTGGCACCAGCATGGTCATTGGCAGTCAGCCAGACGACAGGGTGATAGTTTTCATATTTGTCAACGGATTTATAACCAATTTTCTGCCCATTAAAAAAGAGTGGTTCGTCATGGAGTGTGGCGTTGTCATATTTCAGATTGGAAGGTGTCAGAAGCAGTTTCCCAGTTGCAAGAATCATCCGATACTTGATGAGGCTGGTGTAATGATACAGATTTTCGGGCAGTTTGGTCTTTTTCGCTTTCATTGGCTTTCCTCTCAGTTCACAGGTGTTTGACGATACGAAACTCCGTCCGAGATACAGACAGTGGACGAGATGGGAAGAGTGTACACTATTTCGACGAAAAATGCAATAGAAATTTTTATCGGCTTGCAATCACGGAAAAGCTGTGGTACGCTTTACTAGGATAGTATAAAGGGAAAGTATATCCTTTTTAGAAAAAACACCATGATGTACCAATAGTGGTACATTTGCTATGTTAAAATGAAAGAAAACAATGCGGGAATCCGCATTTGATGGAGGAAATAAAAATGGTAGACACCAAAAAAGAACAGGAACGCGAAGAACTGCACCGTGCAATCTGGGCGATAGCGGATGATCTGCGCGGCGCAGTGGACGGATGGGATTTCAAGAGCTACGTTCTCGGTACGATGTTCTACCGTTATATTTCGGAGAACATTGCCAGCTACATCAATCAGGGCGAAATTGATGCAGGCAACCCGGACTTCCGCTATGAGGATATGCCTGATGCAGAGGCAGAGCAGGCACGGGAAGGGCTGGTACAGGAAAAAGGGTTCTTCATCCTGCCCAGTGAGTTGTTCTGCAATGTACGGGCAAAAGCGGCCAGCGATGAAAACCTCAATGAAACGTTGGAAACGGTGTTCCGGCACATTGAGGAATCCGCAAAGGGCAGCTCCTCTGAGGGACAGTTTGCAGGGCTATTTGATGATTACGATGTGAACAGCAACAAGCTGGGTGCGACCGTTGCCAAACGCAATGAAAAGCTCGTGAAGCTGCTGAACGGCGTAGCAGATATGAACCTTGGAGATGTGAAAGAGCATGACATTGATGCTTTTGGCGATGCCTACGAATACCTGATGACCATGTACGCCAGCAATGCGGGCAAGTCCGGCGGCGAGTTTTTTACGCCTGCTGATGTGTCGGAACTGCTGACCCGGCTGGGTACCGTAGGCAAGAAGGAAATCAACAAGGTCTATGATCCGGCCTGCGGCTCTGGTTCGCTGTTGCTGAAGGCAGAAAAGGTGCTGGGACGGGATGCCGTGCGCAACGGCTTCTTTGGGCAGGAAATCAACATCACAACGTACAACCTGTGCCGCATCAATATGTTCCTGCACGACATCGAATTTGACAAATTCGACATTGCCTGTGAGGACACACTGACCAATCCGCAGCACTGGGATGATGAACCTTTCGAGCTAATCGTATCGAATCCGCCGTATTCCATCAAGTGGGCCGGTGACGAGAATCCGCTGTTGATCAATGATCCACGTTTTGCCCCGGCTGGTGTGCTGGCTCCGAAGAGCAAAGCGGATTTGGCGTTTATCATGCACTCGCTGGCGTGGCTGGCTTCCAACGGTACGGCGGCAATCGTCTGTTTCCCCGGCATTATGTACCGTGGCGGTGCAGAACAGAAAATCCGCAAATATCTGGTGGACAACAACTTCATTGACTGCATCATTCAGCTGCCGAGCAACCTGTTCTTTGGTACCAGTATTGCCACCTGCATCATGGTGCTGAAAAAGGGTAAAACGGACAATAAGGTGCTGTTCATTGATGCTTCTTCCGAGTGCGTCAAGGTGACGAACAACAACAAACTCACCCCGGAGAACATTAATAAAATAGTGGACACCTTTGCACAGCGGGCAGAAGAAGCACACTTCTCCCATCTGGCGGAGTATTCCGAGGTGCAGGAAAATGACTATAACCTGTCGGTTTCCACTTATGTGGAAGCCAAGGACACCCGTGAGAAGATCGATATTGTAAAGCTGAACGCTGAAATTGCACAAATCGTAGCACGAGAAAACGAACTGCGGGCTGCTATTGACCAGATCGTGGCAGAAATCGAGGGCTGAGATGGAAAACGAAAAGAAAGATTCTGCATTGGTACGTTCTTCTGCGGCGGAATACCTGACCTTTGTTGCCTCTACGGGCGAGGACAAGGACAGCATTGAGATGCGCTACGAGGATGAAAACATCTGGCTGACGCAAAAGATGATGGCGACCCTTTACGATGTGGGGCTTCCGACCATCAATGAGCATATCAAAAAGATTTATGCTGACCATGAGCAGGACGAAGCGGCAACTATTCGAAAATTCCGAATAGTTCAAAATGAGGGTGGCCGACAGGTTACTCGCAGCGTGAACCACTATAATCTGCAAATGATTATTGCGGTCGGCTTCAAGGTGAACAACCAGCGGGCGGTGCGGTTCCGTGTCTGGGCAAATCAGATCGTGGAGCAGTACACCATCAAGGGATGGGCAATGGATGAGGAGCGCCTGAAAAACGGCGGCACAGTCCTGACCAAGAAATACTTTGAAGAGCAGTTGGAGCGTATCCGGGAGATCCGCATTTCGGAGCGCAACTTCTACCAGAAACTCACTGACATTTACGCTACTTCGCTGGATTATGACCGCAACGCGCTGACCACAAAAGAGTTCTTTGCAAAGGTGCAGAACAAGATGCACTATGCTGTGCATCGCCATACGGCGGCAGAGCTGATCTATGAGCGTGCCGATGCCGAAAAGCCGCACATGGGGCTCCACACATGGAAGGATGCTCCCAACGGCAAAATCAAAAAGAGCGATGTTTCGGTGGCGAAAAACTACCTGACCGAAGAGGAAATGAAGTCCATGGAGCTGATCGTTTCGGCTTACCTCGATCTTGCCGAGAACCGTGCCCGCCGTCATATCCCTATGACCATGGAGGACTGGGCCAAGCGGCTGGACATCTATTTGCAGGCAGATGATCTGGAAGTGCTGAAGGATGCAGGTAAAATCTCGGCACAGCTTGCAAAAATGCACGCCGAAACGGAGTTTGAAAAGTACCGTGTGGTGCAGGATCGGCTGTACCAGAGCGATTTTGATAGGTATTTGGAAGAATGTGGAAACACTTGAGATGGCAGAAAGGAAATAGATATGAGTTGGGAAGAAATGTCGAGAAAAAGTATTGAATGCCCATGCGGAAGAGGAATGATTTCGCAAGCTAGTTATATGGATGACTGGAATCGGTGGGAAGATGGTCCGGTTGAGATAGAGTGTGATTTTTGCAGGGAAAACTATGAAGTCGAGTGTGAGCATCATGGTACGAGAACTCTGTATTATCTTATGCCAAAAGGATATCCATCTTATAGCGGTATAAAATTAGAAGATATATATCCAGAGATGTACAGATTACATGATGTTTCATTTGAAGAATACTTAATAAAAAATTATACATTTCAAGATTTGAATTCTTCTTATGCTGAAATGCAAAGAGTGGGAGCGGTATCGCGATTAGATGGTGTGAGTCAAAGTATTTGCAGTGACCACAAAAGAAAGTTTGGCTCAGTAAGGGTAAAAGATATTATTCCTAAAATACAGTGGGCGATTAGAAACTATACAAGATGCCCAGACAATAAAGCAAATAGAAATATAGTTGCTGCAAAAGAAAGAATAGAATACCAAGAATATCTTGCTGAAAAGAGAAAGCACCAAATTAGGATTAGTATATAAGGAGAATATATAAGGTGTCTAAGTTGGATGAACTGCTCCGGGAACTTTGCCCGGATGGCGTGGAATACAAGAAACTGGGTGAAATTGCAACAATTTCTCGTGGAGGAAACTTTCAAAAGAAAGATTTTCTTACAGAGGGCGTGCCGTGCATCCATTACGGCCAAATTTATACAAAATATGGGCTGTTTGCAGACAAAACATTTACCTTTATAAGTGAAGAATGTGCGAAAAAGCAGAAGATGGCACAGCCTAATGATATTGTCATGGCAGTTACAAGCGAAAACATTGAAGATGTTTGTAAATGTCTTGCATGGCTGGGTGACGAGCCTGTGGCCGTTAGCGGACACTCGGCGATTATCCATCACAGTCAGAATGCCAAATATCTGGTTTACTACTTCCATTCGCAGATGTTTTTTGCACAAAAGCGCAAGCTGGCGCATGGAACAAAGGTTATCGAAGTGACACCGGATGCGTTGGCGAATATCACTTTGCCAGTTCCTCCTGCTGAGATTCAGCATGAAGTTGTCCGTGTCTTGGATAGTTATACGGAAAACGTAGCGGAATTACAAAGACAACTTACAGCCGAGCTTACAGCTCGCCAAAAGCAGTATGAGTTTTATCGAGATAAGCTACTGACTTTTGATGTCCTCAGGGGGGGGACAATTAACTTTTGCCAAAGAACACTTGGGGAACTGTTCGATTTCAGGAACGGCCTTAGCAAGGGCAAAGAGTTTTTTGGAAAAGGTACTCCGTTTGTTCGTTACACAGATGTTTACAATCATCGGACGCTTAGAAAAAAGGATATAACGGCACTGGTTGAGTGCACTGAAGATGAAAAGGAACGGCTAAAAGTATCAAGAGGGGATGTTCTTTTTACAAGAACATCCGAAACAGCGGAAGATATTGGATGGTCGTCTGTAATGCTTGATGATATGGATGATTGCGTCTTTAATGGCTTTACAATAAAGGCAACGCCGAAAACCAAAGAGCTTTTGCCCGAATACTGTGCTTATTGCTTTAGCACATCGGACTTTAGACAATATGTGACGAAACACTGTGCTTTTACAACACGAGCGTCCTTGACTGGAAACACGATTGCACAATATCGAATGACAATCCCGCCACTTGATATCCAAAGCCGCATTGTAAATGTGCTGGACAACTTTGAAAAGATTTGCTCCGACCTCAAAATTGGTTTACCCGCTGAAATTGAAGCCCGGCAGAAGCAGTACGAGTATTACCGAGACAAGCTCTTGACATTTGCAGAAAATGGCAACACAATTTTGAGCAGAGCAGAGCAGAGCAGAGCAGAGCAGAGCAGAGCAGAGCAGAGCAGAGCACTGATTAAGCTCTTGCAGTATGTGTTTGGCTATGCGGTTGTTACACTTGAAGATATTGCTGAAAATTGCGACAGTATGCGTAAACCTGTCACAAGTGGCAAACGTGAAGCGGGAGAGTACCCGTATTATGGGGCTTCTGGCATCGTGGATTATGTAAGGGATTATATCTTTGACGGGGATTACCTGCTTGTGTCAGAAGATGGCGCAAATCTTTTGGCAAGAAGTACGCCGATTGCGTTTTCAATTTCGGGAAAAAACTGGGTCAATAATCATGCGCACGTTTTGAAGTTTGATCGCTACGAAACCAGACGGTTTGTAGAGTTTTACTTGAACTCAATTGATCTGGCTCCTTATATTTCTGGCGGCGCACAGCCTAAATTGAACCAGAAGAATTTGAACAGAATCGAAATTCCGCTTCCGAGTCAGGAACGGCAAAAATATATTGTGGATATTCTTGACCGTTTTGATGCTATCTGCAATGATTTGACAAGCGGTCTGCCCGCGGAAATTGAAGCAAGACAAAAGCAGTATGAATATTATCGAGATAAATTGTTGACGTTTAAGGAGGTGGCTGCAACGTGAGTGCAGCAAAAAAGGCTGGTGTAATTTATATCCTGACAAATCCCTCTTTCCCGGATTATGTAAAAATTGGCTATGCGACCAATATCGAGAATCGACTGAAACAGTTAAATCGAAGCGAATGTATCCCATTTGCGTTTCGGGTATATGCTACTTATGATGTTTCAACTCCGCTACAAGATAAAGAATTGCATAGCCTGATTGACCGTTTGAATCCTGATTTGCGCGCTATTGATACGTTTGATGGCAAGACAAGAACAAAAGAGTTTTATGCAATGACAAAAGAGGATGCTTATGCGCTTTTGGAGAGCATTGCAAAATTAAGCGGCACAATGGACAAACTGCAGCGCCTTACCCCGGAAGGCCATGAGATTGTAGACGAAGAAGTTGCGGCTGAAATTCAGGAAGAAGCAAAAGAACGCAAAGCCCCGTTCTCATTTATTAAATGTGGTATTCCGATGGGGGCAGAGGTCGTGCTGCAAAATCATCCTGAGGTTGTAGCCGTAGTAAAAGATGATAGGCAAATTGAGTATCAGGGTAAAGCCTATTCGCTTTCTGCGTTGGCTCAAAAAATCATGCAGACGACCTATCCGCTACAAGGGCCGGTGCATTGGCTTTATCAGGGAAGAAAACTGCGAGATATTCGAGTGGAACGAGAAGAAGCAGGTTTGTATGAGTAAAAGGCGGGTGTGAAAATGTCCTTTTTCAATATCGTTGCGGCTACCAATGAGGATACCGTTGTTGCTGCCTATGAACCCTCCAAGGTGCGCTCTGACAGCTACCAAAGTGAGGCGGAACTGGAAAAAGAGTTTATCCGGCTGTTGTGCGAGCAGGGCTATACCTATCTGCCGCTGCATACCGAGGATGAACTGATTGCTAACCTCCGCAGCCAGTTGGAAGAGCTGAACCACTACCAGTTTTCCGATACGGAGTGGCGGCAGTTTTTCAGTGATGTAATTGCCAACCCCAACGAGCATATTCCCGAAAAGACCCGGAAGATTCAGGAAGACAATGTGCAGGTGCTGCACCGGGATGATGGAAGTTCCAAAAATATCACACTGATCGACAAAAAGAACATCCACAACAACCGCCTGCAGGTCATCAACCAGTATGAGGTAAAACAAGCAGACGGCGCACGGCATGATAACCGCTACGATGTGACGATTTTGGTCAATGGCTTTCCGCTGGTTCATGTGGAACTGAAGCGGCGCGGGGTGGCCATCCGGGAGGCGTTCAACCAGATCAACCGCTATCAGCGGGATTCGTTCTGGGCGGGCTGCGGTTTGTACGAGTATACGCAGATTTTCGTGATCTCCAACGGCACAAATACCAAGTACTACTCCAACAGCACCCGCTACAATGCCATCAAGGACGCCAAACACGGCAAGATCAAGAAGGAAAAGACCAGCAATAGCTTTGAATTTACCTCCTACTGGGCCGATGCGAATAACCGTGTGCTGACGGATTTGATCGACTTTACCCGGACATTCTTTGCAAAGCACACGATTCTGAGCGTGCTGACCCGGTATTGCATCTTTACCTCAGAAAAGATGCTGATGGTGATGCGCCCATATCAGATCACGGCAACCGAGAGGATATTGAACCGCATCGAGATCGCCAACAACTACAAAAGGTATGGCAGCATTGAGGGCGGTGGCTACATCTGGCACACCACTGGATCCGGCAAGACGCTGACCTCCTTCAAGACAGCGCGGCTGGCATCGCAGCTGCCCTACATCGACAAGGTGCTGTTTGTGGTAGACCGCAAGGACTTGGACTATCAGACCATGAAGGAATATGACCGCTTCGAGAAGGGAGCGGCAAACTCCAACACCAGCACCACGATTCTGAAACGCCAGTTGGAAAACCCGGAAGCACATATCATCATTACCACGATCCAGAAGTTGGCGACCTTTATCAAGAAAAATCCGGGGCATGAAGTCTACCAGAAGCACGTTGTGATCATCTTTGACGAGTGCCACCGCAGCCAGTTCGGTGATATGCACAAGGCCATTGTTCACAATTTCAAAAGGTACTACCTGTTCGGATTTACAGGAACACCGATTTTTGCAGTCAACGCAGGAAGCTCCACTGATCCACGCTATTTCACCACGGCGCAGACGTTCGGCGACCAACTGCACACCTACACCATCGTGGATGCCATCAACGACAAGAATGTGCTGCCATTCCGTGTGGATTACATCAAGACGATGGATGCAGAGCCAGATATGGATGACAAGCAGGTTTGGGACATTGACCGCGAAAAGGCGTTCATGGCACCCAAGCGTATTTCTCTGGTGACAAAGTACATCCTCGACCACTTCGACCAGAAAACCTATCGGGGAGACAAATCGTATGAGTTTAATCTGCTGACGAATGTGGCAGAGGTGGCCTCTGCCCAGCGTGGTGCGGTGGAGGAAATCAAGAAAAAACAGCGCGTCAGCGGTTTTAATTCGATTTTCTGCGTGGCATCTGTGCCGATGGCAAAGCTGTATTATCAGGAGTTCAAAAAGCAGATGGCGGCAGACCCAACCAAGCGGCTGCGCATTGCTACCATTTACAGCTATGGAGCCAACGAAGCGGAAACGGATGGAATTCTGGACGAGGAAAACCCGGAAGATACCTCCAACCTTGACCAGAGCAGCCGGGATTTTCTGGACGCAGCCATTCAGGATTACAACGAGATGTTCCACACGAACTACTCGACCGATGGCGAACGGTTCCAGAATTACTATAAAGATGTATCGCTCCGCATGAAGAATAAAGAGCTTGACCTGCTGATCGTGGTCAATATGTTCCTGACGGGCTTCGATGCCACGACCCTGAACACCCTTTGGGTGGACAAGAACCTGAAGATGCACGGTCTGATTCAGGCGTTCAGCCGGACGAACCGTATCTTGAACAGCATCAAGACCTTTGGCAATATCGTCTGCTTCCGCAATCTGCAGAAGCGGGTGGATGCGGCTATTTCGCTGTTTGGAGATAAAAATGCGGGCGGCATCGTTCTGTTGCGCAAATATGCGGACTACTACCACGGTTATATGGACGAGCAGGGAAAATACCATCAGGGGTATACAGACATGATCGATGACCTGACGCAGAAGTTCCCGCTGACAGAGCCGCAAATCATCGGGGAGCAGAACCAGAAAGACTTTATCGTGCTGTTTGGTGCACTGCTGCGGATGCGGAACCTGCTGTCTTCCTTTGATGATTTCAAGGGCAACGAACTGATCTCTGAACGGGATTTACAGGACTATTTGGGCCGCTATCAGGATTTGCGGGATGAATGGCGTAACAAGAAGCACGATGAAACCAAAGAGGATATCACGGATGATGTGGTGTTCGAGGTGGAGCTGATTTGGCAGGTCGAAATTAACATTGACTACATTCTGATGCTGGTCAAAAAGTACCATGACACCCATTGCGATGACAAAGAGGTGCTCATCACGATTCGCAAGGCGATTGATGCCAGCCCGGAACTGCGCAGCAAAAAGCAGCTGATTGAAACCTTTATTGCAGGGGTCAATGATGTGGATGATGTGATGGCAGAGTGGAACACCTTTGTGTCCGAACAGCGAGAGAAAGAACTTGCAAAGATCATCCAAGAGGAAAAGCTGAAGGAGCCGGAGACACGCAAATATCTGGCCAATGCGTTCCGTGACGGTGAGATCAAGACCGTGGGCACCGATATTGACAAGCTGATGCCGCCTGTTTCCCGCTTTGGCGGCGGTGGCCGTGCGCAGAAGAAGCAAGGCGTGATCGATAAACTGAAGAGCTTCTTTGATAAATTCTTTGGGATTGGTGGAAGCTCATTTGAGGAGGAAAAAACGTGACTAAAACAGAAAAGGCATTAGAAGCATGTGAGAAAGTCTTGAATGGTATAGAGGATAATGCCATAACGGTAACATCAGCACTGTTGCTATGTTTGAAAATTGCGAGATTGTTGAATGATACAGATGCGATAATCTGGCTTCAATATGAATATGGTGGGTACCCTAGAAATCAAGATGGCCATATTCAGCAAGATGCATGGCGGATAGCGTGGAAAAAAGGAAGGGGATACGTTGAGGACGGAAAAGAGCTTGTGTTTTCAGAGATAGCCTCAGAGCTTGAAGAGAAGATTGTGGCACAGCGTAGCGCGGTAAATAATTTTACTACTCAGGGAACTTCTGTTTCAGGAGAATGGGCAGCAATTGCAATGGACAAATTGACAATGACTGTATCAAATTCAACGGGAGCACTGGTTAGACAAATAGCATTGTCAGAAAAGCGTTTATCTATTCTGAAATCAAAGTATTATGATTTCGCACTCGAAAAACAGATTGAGATTTCCTTTGGAAATGTAGCAACAACAGTTTTTTCTGAGTATCGTGCAAGAGTAGAAAATGAATTCTCAAAAATTTCAAAGGAGAATCTTCTGAAGCTTCAAGCTATAGAAGATAAAATTAATTCGGATAATCCAGAGTTGTATTCGCAGGCGTTAACAACATGTCGGAGACTCTTTGAAGGCACGGCAAAAGAACTTTTTGACAAATACTTCCCAGACTATAAGGATAAAAAATATACAACGAAGTCTGGAAAGGAAATTGACGTTAGTGGAGAACACTATAAAAACAAACTTTCAGCGGTGATTGAAAGGTTAGAAGATAAGAGTCCATCTAAAAGTATGGTTGGAAGCAATGTGATTTATCTACTGGATTGGATGGATAATCTTACGGACTTGCAATGTAAGGGCGTTCATCATGAGGTGACAAGACAAGATGCGACACGGTGCATTATCCAAACCTATATTTGCTTGGGCGATATTTTAAGCCTTCAGGATGAATGATGGAATTATCCTTGATTTTGGATGAATCATCGGCTATAATACTCCCAGAGATCCCACTGGTTGCGTGATACTATCCTGATACTAAAAAATCAGCAAGCCACATCTACCACGGCAATCTCATGGAAAAATGAACATCCCCAAATAGTATTACTAAACAAATTCGTTTAGTAAGAATCTGGACTTACCGAGCTCGAGTAATTGAAAAATTGTTAAGAATCCCAGGAAAGAAACGAAAAAACGTAGCTTTCCTGGGATTTTGACATTCTTTTTGGCACGGAATGGTAAAATTCGGTGTGGGGCTTATCCACGAAGGAAGAAAACTATAACATGAAAGCAGCTGAAATAAGTTTCAGAGATGTTTATCACCGGGTCTGCTTTGTTAAAGCGGGCAAGAACTATGAAGCGATGACACAGCATCTTCCCAATCATGAGCAAGGAAATGGAACACTGGTTTATGGATATATTGATCACCAGTGTGGGCTTACTTACGAGATCCTTGCCTGTGCGAAACAGAATGAAAGCGGGAGCATTGAGGTGTTCCAGGGAAACGATACGGTTTCGCTCAAATTCCGTGCGGGAAGCATTGCGGAAGATGAGCTCTTTGTGATCACAGAGGATGAACAGCTACGAAAGACGTATCAGAACAAAATTGATGCAATCGAGCGACACTACAGGAATTGTGATGAGATCGAAGCCACAAGAAAGGTAGAGGCAATCGACACCAGCAGGAGCCCGGAGTTTCCGGATGATGTCCTTGTAATTTTGATCCACGGGAATAATGCGCCGGAAGGTTGTTGGGTCCGCTGCGAAAAAATCGCAGATGGGATGATGGCAGGCACGCTCTTGAATGAACCGGATTCTGATTTTGGTGTTCATCGGGGAGACTTGATTTCGTTTGGAATCGCACAGCAGGGCGATCGGCTTCTGTGTGTGGCGGTACTGTAACGATTCATAAAACAGCTGCCTGTCTGACCCCACAAACCGGCATCCTTTGCGTGGTCTTTGCATATACTGGAAATCAGAACAATGCAAAGACGCACAAAGAGGAGGATGCTGCCTATGCTGGAACAACTTCGACCGATGCAAAACGACCACACCCTGCTGTCGCCGCGCATCCCGCGGGATACGGAACACGAGCGCTACCACCCGGAACTGGAAGAGGAGCTGAAGGAATGCCTGTTCTGCCTCAAGCGCAACGAAATGATGTTTGATCTGGAGGTGGACACCGACCTGATCGAGCAGCGCATTTATGAGCGGCAGGCACTGCTGTGCCGCTACCGGTACTTACTGGCCCGTGCACGGGAGCTGGGGCTGCACACTGTGCTGACGAAATATCAGCCGCAGATATGACGGGGCGATTTATCGGAACAAAAATCTTGACAGAAGGCGTCGGATGTGTTATCCTAGTTCAAGATAAATGCATGGTGGGGCAGTCCCCCGGCATGAGGAAATTTTGAGAGTTAGAGAGGTTTCTACTATGGAACGTATTAAGACGATTGCTACTCGTGACCTGACCAAGAGCGTGAAGACCGGCGGCTGCGGCGAGTGCCAGACTTCCTGCCAGTCCGCTTGCAAGACCTCCTGCGGCGTGGCTAACCAGCAGTGCGAGAACAGCAACAAGTAATTTCTGCAAACCCTATGCCGCCTTTGCCGGGCGGCATTTTTTTGTGTATCAAACTGGAATGGAGTAAAACATGGTACATCAGTATCAATTGAACGGTTATAACATCGTGCTGGACACCTGCAGCGGTTCGGTGCATGTGGTGGATGACGTAGCCTATGACGTCATTGCCATGTATCAGGATCACACTGCCGACCAGATCGTCTCGGCTATGATGGACAAATACGGCAGCCGCCCGGACGTCACCGAAGAGGACCTGCGCCAGTGCATCGACGACGTGACCAGCCTGAAGGAAGCCGGCAAGCTGTGGAGCCCGGATGTCTATGAAAACATGGCGTTCGACTTCAAGAACCGCAGCACCGTGGTCAAGGCGCTGTGCCTGCATGTGGCGCACACCTGCAACCTGAGCTGCTCCTACTGCTTTGCCTCCCAGGGCCGCTACCACGGCGACCGTGCGCTCATGAGCTTTGAGGTGGGCAAGCGCGCCATGGATTTCCTGATCGAGAACAGCGGCACCCGCCGCAATCTGGAAGTGGACTTCTTTGGCGGCGAACCCCTGATGAACTTTGACATGGTCAAAAAACTGGTGGCCTACTGCCGTGAGCAGGAGAAGATCCACAACAAGAACTTCCGCTTTACCATGACCACCAACGGTGTGCTGATCGACGACGATGTCATCGACTTCTGCAACAAGGAGTGCCACAACGTGGTGCTGAGCCTGGATGGCCGCAAGGAAGTGAACGACCGCTTCCGCAAGGACTATGCCGGCCGCGGCAGTTACGACACCATCGTGCCCAAGTTCCAGGAGTTCGTGAAGAAGCGCGGCGACAAGAACTACTACATGCGCGGCACCTACACTCACTACAACACCGACTTTACCAACGACATCTTCCACATGGCGGACCTCGGCTTTACCGAGCTGAGCATGGAGCCGGTGGTGTCCAAGCCCGGTGACCCCAGCGCCCTGACCGCAGAAGATCTGCCCATCCTGAAGGAGCAGTACGAGATCCTGGCCAAGGAGATGATCAAGCGCGACCGCGAGGGCCGTGGCTTCACCTTCTACCACTACATGATCGACCTGACCGGCGGCCCCTGCATCTACAAGCGCATTTCGGGCTGCGGTTCCGGCACCGAGTACATGGCCGTGACCCCCTGGGGCGACCTGTACCCCTGCCACCAGTTCGTGGGCGACCCCAAGTACCTGATGGGCGACATCTGGAAGGGCGTCACCAACACGGCCGTGCGGGATGAGTTCAAGCACTGCAACGCCTATGCCCGCAAGGAGTGCAAGGACTGCTGGGCCAAGCTGTATTGCTCCGGCGGCTGCGCTGCCAACTCTTATCATGCCACCGGCAGCATTACCGGTGTGTACGAGTACGGCTGTGAGCTGTTCAAGAAGCGCATGGAGTGCGCCATCATGATCAAGGTGGCGGAGAACCAGGAACTGGCTGCCCAGGGCATCGAGGTGCCCATTGAGCTGGGTTCCACCTGCAACGCCTGCGCAGACGGCGAAGCCTGCGAATAAGCATGGACACACCCATCGTGGATTTTGTGCGCGGTTATGCACAGTCCGGCACCTCCCGCCTGCACATGCCCGGACACAAGGGCCAGAGCCTGTTAGGCTTTGAGCCGCTGGACCTGACCGAGATCCGGGGTGCCGACGAGCTGTACGAGCCGGAAGGCATCATTGCCCAAAGCGAAGCAAACG
>ENA-OPRV01000497-OPRV01000497.1-human-gut-metagenome-genome-assembly--contig:-NODE-497-length-26652-cov-6.395383_pt1 | contig 26652 bp, 17 predicted proteins | sample MGYA00241896_ERZ501886 | MGnify/ENA primary metagenome ERZ501886 (study PRJEB25962, sample SAMEA2042452) | human gut metagenome | biome: human gut; feature: human-associated habitat; material: faeces... | reverse complement strand
TGGGGTTTGGGGCAACGCCCCAACAGTTCCACGGGTGACCATCCCAAAGGGAAAAAAACAACAAAGGGCGCAGGCAGCGAAGCGTCCCTGCCAGTAACTTCGCGCTTTCTCAGAAGCGCCCCCCAAGCTGCTCTTTCCAACACCTATGCTGTGTCGCGCCAGATTGGCGCGACCGTGTAGCTGGTCTTTCAAACATAGCTGGTCTTTTCCGCAAGCAAGGGTTTCGCCTCTGCGGAGGCGACAAAAGGGCAATGGAAACGGACGAAGTCCGCGATCGCCCTTTGGAAACCCTCGGTGCACACTCCTGTTAGTTGAGCCTTTTCACGGCAAGGGTTTGCGCAATCGGCGCGAAAAAGCATGAATCATAGAATCTGAATTGCCAAATCAAAGAAGGGATAACATGTTCAATCGGGAAACACAGAAAAACTGGATGAAGAGTCAGGTGGCGCATAGCCTTCGCGGGCGGCTGCGGCTCAGAGTAGAAGGGCTGAACTTCCTGAATGACGAGAAGGAAGAAATTGCCCAGATGCTTGCCAACCTGCCGGGTGTGCAGTGCGTGCAGGTGACGCCGATTACCTGCGGCATCCTCCTGCGCTTCGATCCGACCGCGACGGATACGTCGATTCTCTGTGAGGGCGTGGACGTGACGATGGCACGCTATGCCATGAACGCCTACCGCAATCGTCAGGCAGGCAGCAAGCCGGAAGAGCCGGAAGTGTCCATGACGACAAAGCAGCTGACAAAGCGGCTGGCGCTCAACGCGGGCGCAGTGGTGCTCGGTCACACGATTCTGCCTGGCAGCCTGCTCGGCGGTGCGATGGCAAGCTTCACGTCGCTGGAAGCGCTGACCAGTTTGGGACTGACGATGCCGATGGCACGGAGCGCGGCGGCGGGTCTGCGCCGCGATATGCGCCCGAACGCCGATTTCCTGACGGTTACGTCGATTGTCGCAAGTCTGCTGCTCGGTACGCCGCATTCCGCGCTGATGATTCTGGCGCTGTCTGACCTCGCGGAACTGATGACGTCCTACACCATCGAGCGCACGCGGTCGTCCATCAAGCAGATGCTGTCGGTGGAAGACGGCGAGGTCTGGAAGGTGCTTTCGGACGGTCGGCTGGAGAAAACGCCGATTGGCAAGCTCGAAGCGGGCGACACCATCGAGGTGCACACGGGCGAGAAAATCGCGGTGGATGGCACGGTGGTGTCCGGCAGCGCGGTTGTTGACCAGAGCGCCATCACGGGCGAATTCGTCCCGGCGGAAAAGCGCAAGGGTGCGGAGGTGTTCGCGGGCACGGTCGTCAAGAACGGCAATATGCAGATTCAGGCGCAGCGCGTCGGCGACCAGACGGTTGTCTCGCGCATCGTCGGCATGGTGGAGCAGAGCGAACTCAAGAAAGCGCCCATCCAGCGCTATGCCGATAAGTTCTCCAACTACCTCGTGCCGCTGAACTTCCTGCTGTGCGCGGCGGTTTGGCTCGTGACGCGCAATCCGCAGAAGGCGCTGAAGATGCTTGTTATTGACTATTCCTGCGGCATCAAGCTTTCGACCGCGACGGCGTTCTCTGCCGCGATTAACACGGCGGTCAAGCGCGGCGTGCTGATTAAAGGCGGCGCGTACATCGAGCAGATGAGCAGCGCGAATACTGTTCTGCTGGATAAGACCGGCACGATTACCGAGGGCCGTCCGCGCGTGACGGGCATGACGATGCTGACCGACACGATGGACGAGGCGGAAGTGCTTTCGCTGGCGATGGCGGCGGAGGAAACCAGCACGCATCCGCTGGCAAGCGCAATTTTGACCTACGGGCGCGCGCACGGAGCGAAAATTCCCCCGCATGGCGAAATTGTGACCGAAGTCTCCCGCGGCAGCCGGACGGAAGTCGACGGCAAGTGCATCCGCGTCGGCAACCTCAAGTACATGAAGGAAAATGGCGTCCGCGCGGATGTCGCGATTCCCGATGCGAACGGCGCAATTCCGAACTACGTTGGCGTGGGGGACAAGATTGTCGCCGTGCTGTACGCCATGGATAACCCGCGCGCAAACGTCCGCCGCGCCATCAACGCCCTGCGCTACGACGGCGTGGGCGACATTGAGCTGCTGACGGGCGATATGGCGGCACAGGCGCAGGCTGTTGCGGAAATGGTCGGCGTGGACGGCTATCAGGCGCAGCTGCTGCCCGAACAGAAAGCGGAGGCTGTCTTGAAGCTGCAAACGCAGGGCAACGGCGTCGTCATGGTCGGCGACGGCATCAACGATGCGCCCGCGCTGGCGTATGCGGACGTCGGTATCTCGCTGGGCAGCAAGTCCACCGATATTGCCATGGAAACAAGCGACGTGGTTATCAACCGCGATGATCCGATGATGATTCCCGAACTGCGCCGCTTGGCGCGCGCAACAATGCGCATTGTGCAGCAGAACTTCGCAATGGTCATCGGCATCAATACCGTCGGGCTGATTCTCGGCGCGGCAAGCGGCATCTCTGTGCTGGCGAGCGCGCTGATGCACAACATGTCCACCATTCTTGTTGTGGCGAACTCGCTGCGGCTGATGGTGTTTCCGCCGATGGAGGGATGATGAATGCGCGATGACAACGTGGGCGCGGTGCATTTGACAGTGCTCAGCGCCATGCCCGGCAGACTTCGCCTGCAATTGGAAAAGCCGATTGAAGGCGAAGCGATTTTCCTGAGCATTCCGGGGCTGCAAAGCTGCCGGTATAATCCGCGCATTCAGACGATGCTGTGCTGCTACGACAAGGCGGTTATTTCTGAAAGTGACCTGCTCGTGCGCATCGGTGCGCTGTACGCCCGCTTGCAGCAGACGGCGGTGCTGCACGTCAAGCACTCGGAGGAAGAAGGCTTCTCGATGGCGCCCAGCGGCTATCTGGCGCTTGGCTGCATTGTCCTTGACGGCATGATGACCCTCGCGGGTTCGACGCTCACGCGCTACACGCGCTGGCTGTCCGCCGGGGCGACGTTGACCGCCGTGGTTGAGCACGCCTATCAGGAACTGCACACACGCGGCAGTTTTGACCCGGAAGTGATGTCCGTCGTCTACCTGATTAACGCCATTGGCAAGCCCAACGGCTTTCAGGCGAGTCTGCTGGCGTGGATTGTCACGTTCAGCCGCCACCTGCTGCCGCGCGGCCCGCGGGAACAGGTATATCTGGTTCGGAACGGCGAACACACCACGACGCTCACCCCCGTCGTGGGCAATGAGGACGGCAGCGCCTTTGCTGGAAGCATCTTCCGCCGGAGCGTGGAAGTCTTAGCACATAAAGGGTGACCTAATTCGCTCGTCCGGCTGAAAAGCCTGAACGATAGATACTTGCAAAAAATAAGGAGGACAAACATATGTTGAATCTGAACATGAGCCCGATGGTCAAGGGCATTCTGATTGGTGTGGGCGTGAGCGCGGTTGGTTTCTACGCTTACAAGCACAACGAGGAGAAGGTGGATAACTTCCTGCGCAGCCACGGCGTGAAGGTCAAGACGCCCACTGCGGGCTTTGAGACGATGTCCGTGGAGGACCTGATGCGCACGAAGGAAAGCATCGAAGACCTGATTGCGGAGAAGGAACAGCAGGAGCAGAGCGTGACCGTGGAAGCGGACGCGGCTGTGGCGGCGGAATAACATACCATTCGCATCTTGGAACATTCTCATTTGGAAATAGTATCGCACCCAAAAGCGCGGCGCATGATGGATATGCGTCGCGCTTTTTGGGTGGCAAATTATTTTTTTCCGGCAGATAGAAACGTCAAGGCTGGAAAAATAAAACGGACGAAGTCCCTCCACACGATTGAGCTGCGCGCTTTGCCTTATACTAATTCTCATCTAAAACATGGCATTCACACAGCATCTTTTCCGCCCCGGCTTTGCTTCGTTCCGCTCGTGCGTACCTCCAGTACGCCTCACTTCACTCAGCTTTGCCGGAACGAAAAATCTGCTATGCTCGATGCCATGTTTTAGAATCGAATTAGTATCATCATCCCACATTCCCATTGGAACGGGCGGCAAAAGCCGTTCAAGATAGAAAGGAGTACCCCTATGAAAAAGTTTCTGGCTCTGGTTTGCACGCTGTGCCTGCTGCTGACGGCGCTTCCGCTGACGGCACTGGCGGCGGATGACGATTGGGTAACGCTCAACGTCGAAATGTATGACCGCTCCATCGCAGGCTTCAACGTGGAGGACTGCTGGCAGCTGCACTACATTCAGGAGAACTTTGGTAATCCGAACCACATCAAGGTTAACTGGATTCCCGTTTCCCGCTGGGAGGAAGGCACGATTCTTTCCACCCGTCTGGCGGGCGGAACGGCCCCGGACATCTGCATGACCTACGGCACGGATTTGGTGCAGCAGTACATCGACATGGGCGGCATCCTGCCGCTGGATGACCTGCTGGCCGAATACGGTCAGGAACTGAAGGCATTCCTCGGCGACGAGGTGCTGCAGTACGGTCAGTATGACGTGGGCGCCGGCAAAGAGCAGTATTACCTGCCCGCGCGCCGCATCATCGTCGCGACGCAGAGCATGTTCATCCGCAAGGACTGGCTGGAAAAGCTGGGCATGGAAGTTCCCACGAACGTGGAAGAGCTGTATGCCTACCTGAAGGCGGCGAAGGAGCAGAAGCTGGGCGGCGACAACACCATTCCGTATTCCTCCGACTTGTACGCGGCTGACCCCTTCTACGGCTGGATTTACCAGATGGATGCCTTCCTTGATTACAGCCAGATTACCGAAGAAGACTGGGTGGCGAACTTCAAGTTCCATTACATGCTGCCCGGCGCGAAGGAAGCGCTGCGCTGGATGAACAAGTTCTTCAATGAGGGTCTGGTTTCCGATTACTTCGGCATTGAGAACTCCAAGCAGACCGACAGCGACCGCGTGAACGGCTATGACGGCTTCTGGGTCGGCAACTGGGACGCGCCGTGGCGCATGGAAAAGTCCTACGCGCAGGATTTGGCGAAGAATGTCCCCGGCGCAAGCTGGATCGCCTGCGACCCCTTCAAGCCCGAAGACGGCACGACCCCGCACGAAACCTACACCGCCGCTGGTCAGGCGATTTTCATCCCCGCGTCTGTGGATGAAAAGGTTGCGGTTGCCGCGATTAAGTACCTGAACTGGATGTGCAAGCCGGAATCCCTGTACGCGCTCCAGAACGGCGAAATGGGCTACAACTACACCACCGTCAACGAAAACAACATTCCGACCGACCTGAAGAACATCAACGACACCGACGACGCGCACAAGATGCACGCGACCGACGGCGCGCCGATCTGCAACGGCTTCTACTACGGTTCTGACGAGCTGAACTACGCCGCGACCGCTATGGGCTTCCCCGGCTACGAAGATGTTGTGGCGGACAGCCTTGTGATTGCTAATGACGGCGCTTACGAACCTGTCAGCTTCACCCGCACCATCCAGTCCCGCATTGACTATGGCACGACCATCATCTCCAAGGAAGCGGAACTGCTGGTTCAGGTTGTGACCTGCAAGCCGGAAGATTTCGACGCAACGTGGGATAAGTACACCAATGAAATCCTTTCCGCCGGCGGTCAGCAGATTATCGACGAGCAGCGTCAGGCGTACAAGGATGGCGCATACCGCGGCTTCTATCCGATGGCGCAGGAGTAATAAGCGCACGCAAACTTCACAAAAAGGGGGCTGCGTCTTGGACGCAGTCCTTTTTTTCGGAATAACCCCCCTGATATTTCTGTTTTTCCCTGATTGAAATTGACAAAGAGTCTGCTTGGCTCTATGATGGGAGTGTTTCGGTATGCTTCGACTTGGAATCATCGGTGCGGGCGGCATTGCCAGCCTGCATACCCACAACATCCTGAGCGGCAAATGCCTGGAAGTGCAGCTGACCGCCATGGCAGACCGCAAGGAAAGCCGCCGAGAGTGGATTCGCGCAACCGTGCCGGACGCTGCGGTTTTCTGCGAGGGCAGCGATTTGATTGCGTCCGATACCTGCGACGCAGTGCTGATTGCAACGCCGCACTATCAGCATCCGACGCTGGCGATTGAGGCGTTCCGCCATGGAAAGCATGTCCTGTGCGAAAAGCCGGCGGGCGTGTACACCTTGCAGGTGCGGGACATGATCGCGGAGGCGGATAAGCATCCCGAACTGACCTTCGGCATGATGTTCAACCAGCGCACGAACTGCGTCTACCGCAAGGCGAAGGAACTGATTGACAGCGGCGCGCTGGGTGAAATCAAGCGCATGATCTGGGTTGTGACGGACTGGTATCGCACGCAAAGCTACTACGATGCCGGGGCGTGGCGCGCAACGTGGGATGGCGAGGGCGGCGGTGTGCTGCTCAACCAATGCCCGCATCAGCTGGATTTGCTGCAATGGCTCTGTGGGCTGCCCGTGCGGGTGCGCGCTGCCTGCCATGAGGGGAAATGGCACGACATCGAGGTGGAGGACGACGTGACCGCTTACCTGGAATTTGCAAACGGCGCAACGGGCACGTTCATTGCATCCACGGGGGACGCGCTGGGCGAAAACCGGCTGGAAATCATCGGAACGCGCGCGCGGATTCGCATCGAGAACGACCAATTGACGCTGGATACGCTCAGCGTGGATGAGCGCGACTGGTGCCCCGTGTGCAAAGAGCCGTTCGGCGTACCGGATATTCAGCACGAAATCGTGCAGACAGACGGCGAAAATCCGCAGCACGCGGGCGTGTTGAACGCCTTCGCAGCGCACATCCTGCACGGTACGCCGCTTGTTGCCGACGGGCGCGAGGGTATCCGCGGGCTGATGCTGTCCAACGCCATGCACCTTTCTTCGTGGACGAATCAGACCGTTTCGCTGCCTATTGACGAAGAACTGTTCTTGAAGCTGCTGAATGAAAAACGCAGGACATCCCGCCATAAGGACGAAGTGGATGCTGCCATCGACGTTTCCGGCAGCTTTGGAAGCACGAGAAAGTAACCTATTTCAAGGAGGAAATCAGCGTGGAGAAGATTCGCCTCGGTATTATCGGCATTGGCAACATGGGCTCGGAGCACTGCCGGCTCATCCTGTCCGGGCAAACGCCGGAAATTGCGCTGACCTGCGTTGCTGATCCGCGCCAAGACCGCCGTGACTGGGCGCAGCAGACGCTCCCCGCCGGAACGGGCATCTATGCCGACGGCATGTCGCTCATCCGCGCCCATGCGTGCGACGCCGTGCTGATTGCCACGCCGCACGAGCTGCACCCGCCGCTTGCGGAGGCGGCGCTTCGGGCAGGGCTGCATGTCCTGAGCGAGAAGCCCGCGGGTGTTTACACGGCGCAGCTGCACCCGGTCATCGCCGCCGCACAGGAGACGGGCAGGACGTATGCGCTCATGTTCAACCAGCGCACGAACTGCGTCTACCGCCGCCTGAAAGCGCTGCTGGATTCCGGCGAGTTAGGCGCGCTGAAGCGTGTGACGTGGGTGGTGACGGACTGGTATCGTTCACAGGCGTATTACGATTCCGGGGCTTGGCGCGCAACGTGGACGGGCGAGGGCGGCGGCGTGCTGCTCAACCAATGCCCGCATCAGCTGGATTTGCTGCAATGGCTCTGCGGACTGCCGACAACGGTGCGCGCGTTCTGCCACGAGGGCAAATGGCACGACATTGAGGTGGAGGACGACGTGACCGCCTATTTGGAATTTCCGGGCGGCGCGACGGGCGTTTTTATCGCCTCTACTGGGGAGCTGCCCGGCACGAATCGGCTGGAAATCGCCTGTGACCGCGGCAAAGTCGTCTGCGAAAACGGTCAGCTGACGCTATGGCGCTTGCCGCAGAGCGAATCCGCCTATTACCGCCGAAGCGCATCCGCATACCCCCACGCGGAGGTGCAGGTGGAGATTTTGCCGCTGGACGGGGAGAATCCGCAGCACGTCGGTGTGCTGAACGCTTTTGCGGCGCATATCCTGCACGGCACGCCGCTGGTGGCGGACGGGGCAGAGGGTATCCGCGCGCTGATGCTGTCCAACGCCATGCACCTTTCCTCGTGGACAGGCAAGCCCGTGCACCTGCCGATTGACGAGGGCGAATTTGCGCGGCTTCTGGCGGAAAAACGCCTGCATTCAAGGAAAAAGCAGGTGAAAGAGGTCACGTTCGCGACGGATCACAGCGGGACGGGAAGAGCGGAAGGATAATCGGGTATAGGCAGCACCGCACAACTCGGCGGCGCGTTGGACGCGAATTTTCTCCGGGCAGGCACATACGCCTGCCCGTTTTTTGCGTCGTTCTTTTTTCGGAATAGCTGTTGAATTGCTTGAAAAAATGGAAATAAAGGTGTATAATGAAAGCAGAATAATGTTCTCCGGTGAACGGCGCACTGCTTGAAAGAGAAGGTCTGACATCGGACGATAAAAAGGAGGAATTATCATGGCAGTGAATTTGAAGAAGGGTCAGAAGGTTGATTTGACGAAGGGCAATCCCGGCTTGAGCAAAATCATGGTCGGCTTGGGCTGGGACGTGAACCGCTACGACGGCGGACATGACTTTGACTTGGATGCCTCTGCATTTCTGCTGGGCGCGAATGGCAAGGTTGCGAACGATTCGAACTTCGTGTTTTACAGCAACCCGGCTGATCCGTCCGGCGCGGTGCGGTACGGCGGCGACAACAGAACCGGCGCTGGGGAGGGCGACGACGAGACGATTTTCGTTGACCTTGCCACGGTTCCGGCGAACGTGGAGAAGATTGACTTCACCGTGACCATCTACGACGCCGCCGAGCGCCGCCAGAACTTCGGGCAGGTCAGCAATGCGTACGTCCGCGTTGTGGATGAATCCACGGGTATGGAGCTGATTCGCTACGATTTGGAGGAGGATTTCTCCATTGAAACGGCGATTGTTGTTGCGGAAATCTACCGCCACAACGGTGAATGGAAGTTCAATGCCATCGGCAGCGGTTTCCAGGGCGGACTCGAAGCACTCTGCATCAACTTCGGCGTGAATGTATAACGGTGCGGAAATAGCCTGACAGAGGAAGAGACGTACCCCGTTTCCTCCTCTTTTTTTCAAAATACAGCGCGTCTGCGGAGGAAAATAGGAGCATGAAGAACAGCAAACGCCTTCGGATTAGTTACAACGCCCCCGCTATCTTGTCCTTTGTCCTGATTTGCTTTGCGGTGCAGCTGCTGAATGTCCTGACAAAAGGGGCAAGCAATCGGGCTGTGTTCAGCGTCTATCGTTCCTCGTTTCTTGATCCGCTGGCGTATCTGCGATGCGTCTGCCACGTCTTTGGCCACGCAAACTGGAATCACCTGATGGGCAACATGATGTATATCCTGATTCTGGGGCCGATGCTGGAGGAAAAGTACGGCACGTCCAACATGGTGTTCATCATGCTGGTGACGGCGCTGGCGACGGGGCTTGCGAACCTGATTTTCTTCCCGAACATTCGCCTGCTGGGGGCGAGCGGCATCGTGTTCGCGATGATTCTGCTCTCATCCATTACCATCACGGAAGAGCATACGATCCCGCTTTCGTTCATTCTTGTTGCCGCGATTTACATCGGGCAGCAGGCGTATCAAGGGCTTTTCACGGCGGATAACATCTCGCAGATGGCGCATATCGTGGGCGGCATGATCGGCTCGGTGCTGGGATTTGTGATGAACAAGTATAAAATGAGCCGTTATGAACGAGGCAGCCATGGCTAACAGAATCAACGCAAGCAATCTTTCTGATTTGCTCCTGCCCATGCGCCAAAGGGAAAATGCGCCAGGGGTATACTTTGTGCGCCTGTGCCAATGGAGCCCGGAAATCAAGGACTTCCTCTGGCGCTACCACGAAGCGGCGCGCGCAAAGGGTGTTATCATTGAGGGGCAAATCGGCAATCCGGATGAGCGGCAGCTGAGTTACCTGACGGAAATGCTGGGCAGCGCGTTTGAACCGAATCCGGCGTTCATTACCCAAGCGCTGCAAAAGTGGATGCCGCGCATGAGTCAGGCAAATCGCGTTTCGTTTGCCGAAGCAATGTGCGCCCAGATGGATGAATTGAAGCGGAAGGGAAAAACGGACAGCATCATCCGGAACATCTACATGAAGGTGATGTGCTGGCTGTACTACAAATTCGAGCGCCTGATGCCCTTCCTGGGCGACGACAATCCGCCCCGTATTCTCTATGAATGCAATGCGGTTACGGCGCATGAGCTGATTCTCCTGCGCATTTTGTCGATGATGGGGACGGACATACTGCTGCTGGAGCCGCAGGGCGACGCGGCGTACTTGAAACAGGATGCAGCCTCGGCATGGTCGCAGCTGCTGAGCGTGCAGGGGCTGCCCTTCGCGAAGAATTTCACACTCAAGCAGTTCCGCAAGGAAATGGCGGCGGCAGCGGCGGGAAACATGCGCCAGCCGTCGCAGCCTGCGCCGCGCCCGGTGACATCCGCGCAGCCGATGCGCCAGCCTTCCCCCGCTGTGCCGCGTCCGGCGATAGCGCCGAACCAGCCGATGCGGACACCGCCGCCCGCTGTGCCGCAGCGGCGCGAACCTGAAACATACTTCCCGAAGCCGTCGCGGATGGCGTGCACGAATGCGTGGATGAAGGAAGCATCCTATGAGGAAATCCTGACCCCCATTGCGGAACGCGGCGACGACTTCCGCCTGTTCTACCATGCGTTCATCCGCTTAAAAGGCGTGCCGGATAAGCAGACGTACATCAGCGACCTGTTCCAGTTCTACCAGAAGTTCCGCAGCACGGGGCGCAGAATCGCCATTGTCGACGACGGATTATCCCTGCCCGGCCCGGAGGAAGCGGCGCAAATCCGCCGTCACCCGTACCGCTCGCAGGAGGAGCTGATAATCGACATTGCCGGGAATCTGCCCGCGTGTGCGAACGTGGAGCTGCAGCGGCTGATGCAGCAGGCGTTCGTCCGGACGATGATGGCGGCGGCAAAAGCCGAACCGAACCTGAATCGCCTCCTGATTTCCGCCGTGTATCTGCTTTGCTGGATTCGGCAGTATCAGGCGGCGCTGTTTCAGGGCTACAAGGGCAGCGAAATTCCGTGCTTTGTGCTGATGGGCGGGTGCAGAAATCAGCATGACGCGCTGTTTGTGCAGTACCTTGCCAAGCTCCCTGTGGACATTCTGATTCTCGCGTGCGATTTGAGCCGCCCGTGCACCGTGCAGAGCGACCAGCTGCTGGAATTGACGGGCAAGGACTCCATGCCCGTGCCGAAATTCCCGCGTGACGGCGGCAGCGTGCAGATGCGCACAATGGCCTCGAACGCTGAGCAGGACTTAACGTCGATTCTCTACACCGATTCGGGCATTTACCGCAATCGGCAGTTCTCGCGGGCGGACGCGATTACGCTGCAAACCACCTACGACGAGGTGTTCATCCTCTGGAGTCAGGAACTCAAATACCGCGCGAATTTCAGCACGGTGAATCAAGTGGTCAACATGCCCGTGGTGTATGCAAAGGTTTCCGGCGTGGAGGACGGCAAGGTGGAGGCATACTGGCAGAAAATCAAACTTCTGCTGGGAGATGACACGATGCTGATTCCCTCGCTGCCCTATGTTGTAACCGGCGCAGCCAACCAGTTTCAGCCGCTGGCGGTGAAAACGCTGCGAAACGGCAGGCTGAAGCGCGAGGAAATCAAGGCAGACCGCCAATACCCGTTTGCTTTGCTGCGCGAAGAACTGCAGGAGCATATGTTTGACAAGGTGCAGTTGATGCTGGATGAGCGGATAATCAAAGGCACGTTCACCAACGGCACGGAATACACGGTGCTGGCGACGGTGCTGAACATGAACCGCGATATCGTCCGGCGGCTGCAAAGTTTCGATTTTACGAAGAAGAATCCCAAGATGGTCGTGCTGTGTACGGGCGAACAGCCGTGTTCGCTGGAGGATGCAATCCTGATGACCTTCCTGAATCTGGTGGGCTTTGACATTGCGCTCTTTGTCCCGACCGGGTATCAGACGATTGAGCGCTACCTCAATGGGAATTATCCGGTGGAGCACCAAATCGGCGAATACGTCTACGATTTGCAAGTGCCGGATTTTAGCGCACTGACCCCAGTCAAACGTTCGTGGCTTGAAAACATACTGAAAAGAGGTAACTGACAATGGCAATGAATTTCAACCGTCCCGCAGGCGCACCGACCACGGCCGTCGCTGCCAAGCCGGAAACGGCGCTGATGGAAGTGCAGCCCTATGACATCATTGCGGATCAGCAGGCGACGCAGAAGCAGCTTGCGCATTCGCCTGAAATCGAGTCGCTGACCGCCGGCATCGACGTCAACGACTTGAACACGATTGTTACCTTTGGGAGCCACTCGGCGGAAGAAATCTCCAAGGCATCGGATGTTGTCCTGCGAAGCATGAACATGAGCCAGCTGGATGAATCCAGCAAGATGCTCAATTCGCTGGCGAAAATCATGGATCAGTTTGATATCAACGAGATTCGTGACAACCCGTCGCTGTTTGGCAAACTGTTCGGCAACCTGCGCAAGCAGCTGGACAAGATTCTGGCGAAGTACAACACGATGGGCAACGAGGTGGACAAAATCTACGTCCAGCTGAAGCAGTATGAAGGGGAAATCAAGCAGTCGAATCAAAAGCTGGAGACGATGTTCCAAGCCAACGTGGGCTACTTCCATGAGCTGGAGAAGTACATTGTCGCGGGCGATCAGGGCTGTCAGGAAATTCAGAACTACATGACCCAGCTTCAGCAGCAGATGGAAGCAACGGGCGACCAGTCCATCACGTTTGAGCTGCAGTCGCTTCAACAGGCGCTGGCGATGCTGGAGCAGCGCACGCAGGACCTGCGCACGGCGGAGAGCGTCGCTTTGCAGTCCATCCCCATGATTAAGACGATCCAGTTCAGCAACATGAACCTTGTCCGCAAGATTAACTCGGCGTTTATCGTCACGCTGCCTGTCTTTAAGCAGGCGCTTGCGCAGGCGATTATGCTCAAGCGGCAGAAGATTCAGGCGGATGCTATTTCCGCACTGGATGAGCGGACGAATGAAATGCTGCTGAAGAACGCCCGCAACACGGTGGAGCAGGCGAAAATCACCACGCGCCTTGCCTCTGGCAGTTCTATCAAGGCGGATACGCTGGAAACCACTTGGCGCACCATTATGACGGGGCTGGACGAAACGAAGAAGATTCAGGAGAGCGCCCGCACGCAGCGCGCGCAGGATCAGGCGAAGCTGGAAGCCATCAAGAAGGACTTCATGTCCCGCTATAACATGCCCAACAGGTAAGGAATAAAGGCACTACCGCACAATTCGTTGGCAGCGCTGGCGATGCCTTTTCTGCCATCTGCTTCTTGCAGAAATCTCGATTTACCTCCAGTAAACCTTCGATTTCTGCAATCGCATCTTACAAAAAATGCATTCGCCATCGCACCAACTCATTTGTGCGGTATTGCCTAAAGCAAATGAGAAAACTATTTGCGCTTATCCTGATTTTGGGTGTGCTGGCGTGTGCGCTGGGCTTTTATGCCGCTGATACGTTTGAAACCAGCGACTACTACCGCGTGCTGAACCCCGTTTTCCGCACTGCCGTGGGTCACGACATTGACCCTGACACGGTGAAGGACGCGATGGCGATTCATGTGGATGGCAACCTACCCGGTGTCGGTGAATTTAACTTCTCGCTGAATGCCCTGATTGATGGCGGCGTTGATTTGCCGGGATTAGGGCATGTCTCCCTGTCCGATTTGCTGGGGAAGGAACTGAACTTCGGTCAGCGCCTGCAGGCAAAAGCGGTGATTGCCGGATACGGCTGGAGCCACGAGCTCAAGCTGTACGGCGGCATTGCGGCAGGCGTGATGGCGTTCCTGCTGATTGGAACGCACCGCCCGAAGCGCAGAAGGTAATCCGGCTATATATTAAAACCCCATACAGGGTGCGCAAATGCCCTGTATGGGGTTTCAATTGTCATGAAATGATTTGGAATCTTGAGGGAAAGAGCAGCTTGGGGGCGCGTCTGCGGACGCGCAAAGTTACTGGCAGGGACGCTTCGCTGCCTGCACCTTTGTTGGCGGCTTCCTTGGGATTGGTCGGACGCGGAACAGTTGGGGCGTTGCCCCAAACCCCACAAGGGACGCTGTCCCTTGACCCTGCAAGGGGCAGACGAAAAGGGACGAAGTCCCCCCTTGACCCCTTTTCGCGATTGAGTTGGTCGCACTTTCATGCTCCTTCCGCGTGCAGCTTTTTGGTGCTTCGCCTAAGCCCTTGTTTGCTTCCACAACATTCCGTGAAGAACCAAATTACTTCAGCCAGTCCGCAAATTCTTCCTGCGACTGCCCGTCAATCGTCAGAAACGTGCACGTCGGATGCCCGGCATCGAGGTACGCTTGGTCACTGCCCGGCAGCGGCGGATCCTGCTTCATCGGGGAGAGCCAGAAGTACGTCTGCTTGCGCGGACTGATGCGCTGCTCGTAGCTGTCGCGGTAGCCGGCGCGGTTCAGCGGGCACAGCACCTGACTTTTCAGCTCCGCACGGGGAATCGGCGGCGCGTTCAGGTTGCACACCGTCAGTTCCGGCGCGCCGCGCGTGACCAGCTTCTCCGCCATCTCTACGGCCCAGTCGGACAGGTACGCCAGCGTGTCGCGCGGCGTCTGCTTCTCGGCGGATACGGCAATGCCCGGCTTGCGCAGGAATGTCGCTTCCCGCGCCGCGCCGACGGTTCCGGACACATACACCGACATGCCGACGTTGTAGCCCAAATTGATGCCGCTGATGACGGCGTCCGCGTCCGGCGCAAGGTTCATTGCTCCGATGCGGCAGCTGTCCACCGGCGTACCGAAAATTGCCCACGCTTCATCCGCATCGGGCACTTCGCGCTTCTCCGCCAGAATCGGCTGCTCGATGCTGAATGCATGTGCCTTTGCGCTCTGCTGCGTCGCTGGCACGCAGACCGTCACCCGATGCCCGGCACGCTTGACCGCCTGCGTCAGAATCGGCAAAAACGGGCTGTTGATGCCGTCATCGTTCACAATCAGAAAGTGCATGGTTATTCTCCTTCCGCAGGGGTCAGCGCGACCAAGAGCGTCTGCATGTTCTCGCGCATCCGATCCTCATAGTAGGTCAGCGGCACGTCGGTTTCCGGGCCGGTCACAACGGGGTCAAGCGTGTAAATCGGCGCGCCCGTCTCGCGGGAAATCGTCTGCGCTGCCATATCATCGTACTGCGGCTCGGTGAACAGCGGCGGATTGTTCAGCTCACGGATAGTGCGCACCAGCTCCGCCAATTGCGCGGGGGACAGCGCGTCGCCCGGCTCATGGTTGACGACGGCGGCGACTGTCAAGCCATACGCCCGCGCAAAATACGGGAATGCCTCGTGGAAGGTGACGATGTTCTTGTTCGGCACGGCTGCAAGCGTCTCCTTCAGCTCCTCATCCAGCGCCGTCAAGCGCGACACATAATCCGCGCGGTTTTGCTCAATCTGCGCTTCGTACTGCGGCATGGCGCTGATAAGCCCGTCCGCAAGGTTGTCCACCATCTGGATGGCATTCTGCGCATCAAGCCAGATATGGGCGTTCGCTTCGCCCGCGTGGTGATGCCCGTGGTCGTCGGCGTCTTCGTCCTCGTGGTCATGGTCATGGTCGTCCACATACTCGTCCATGCCGTCCTCGGTCAGCAGCGTGATGCCGGCGGACGCATCCACCACGGGCAGCTTCGGAAACGTGTCCATCACGCGGGTGAGGTAGCTTTCCATGCCCGCGCCGTTGATGAGGAATACATCCGCCTTGTTCAGCACCTTCATATCGCCGGTGGAAAGCTGATAATCATGCAGACAGCCGGTGTTCGGCGCGGCGAGGTTGCGGATGGTGATGCCGTCGATGCCCTGCGTGAGGTTGAGAGCGAAGAGGTAGATGGGATAGAACGACGTGACGACGGTTTCCGCCGCCGCGAAGGTGGGGGAGAGGAAGATGAGCAGCGTCAAAAGGGCTGCAAGCAGCTTTTTGGTTTTCATGTGATGATGATTCCTTCCTAAAACAGTGGTTGATTGGGGGATGCAGTGGCTGCCTGCGGCGCATTTTCCCGAAGGATTCGCTCCAGCAGCGCTTTTTCCGCCGATGACAGCGGGTAAAATTGCATCAGCGTCCGCATAGCGCACAGGCTGCCGGAGGTCATGGCGAACGCCATCAGCGTGTCCTTCGGCATTCCGGTTGTGCCGAGGGATTCAAAGAGGACGGCAAGCAGCTCATCCGCCAGCAGGGGAAACTCCTCCATGCGGAAACGGCGGGTTCGTCCGTCCGGCATGGAAACGCGCATCTGCGGACCGAGAATGGCGTATAAATCGCGGAACAAGCCATCGCGAAGCGCTTCGCACAAGGCGGAAAGGTCGTCGCCCACGCGGTAGTGCCGCAGCCGTTCTGCCGCATGTGTTCCGGCCCCGGAATGCGCCAGCGCTGTCCCGATTCGCATCGCCAGCACCTGCTGCACCCGGTCAAGCGGAATTGCAATCGCCATAGCCTGTCCTCCTTTGGGGGAGATGCAGAATCCCCGCCCTTTTCATTTCGACATCCAAAGGCAAAATCCCTTGTTTCCAAACTTTTTTTGCACTTTTTTTCGGGCGGTAATTCCCAGAAAAATATGCAGGATTCAGCATAAAATTCGCCGCTGCATGAAATTATCCACAGGAACTTGTGGAGAACATAGCTTCTTTCCACAAGATTTTGTTCCGCCGGGCTGCAAAACGGCATGGGTCATGCACAAAAATGACGGAATCGGAATGCTTGCGATTTTGGCGAACCTGTGGTATGATACAAAAGGATGCGAATGGACATGAATGCAAAAGCATCACAGGCTCACGGCCGCAGGTCGGTCGTGCGCCTTTTTCGCCCCCTTGCGTCCCCAACGCGGACAAAAAAGCCGGTCGGACAATGCGTCCGCGCAAAGAATACGGAGGAATCCCCTGATGGACATGGAAGAGCTGTGGTCAAAGACACGCGAGGTGCTTCGCGCGGAAGTCAACGCCGTAGTGTACAATTCTCTGCTGGGCAGCAACAACCTCGTTCCGGCGCTGCTTGACGGCGATACGCTTGTGCTTCGCGTGGTGATGGACAATCTGAAGCTGCTGATTACCAACCAGTGGTATTCGACGATTGTCCGCGCGCTCAGCCAGGTGGCGGGCCATCAGATGGATGTGGAAATCCTGACGCAGGAGGAAATCGAGGCGCGTCCGCAGCTGAAGCAGAAGGCGGTGGAGGAGCAGGAGACGGTGCTGGAAAGCTCGGTCGCCCTGAACCCGAAGTACACCTTCGAGACGTTCGTCGTCGGCAGCGGCAACCGTTTTGCCCATGCCGCCGCGTTGTCCGTCGCCACTGACCCGGCTCATTCCTACAACCCGCTGTTTATCTACGGCGGTGTAGGCCTTGGCAAAACACACCTCATGCACGCCGTCGGCAACTTCATCCGCGAGCATGACCCCAGCAAACGCATCCTCTATATCCCCGGTGAAACCTTCACCAACGAGTTGATTTCCGCTATCCAGCAGGGGCGGAATATTCAGTTCCGCAACCGCTTCCGCAGCGTTGATGTGCTGATGGTGGACGATATTCAGTTCATCGCCGGCAAAGAATCCACACAGGAAGAATTCTTCCACACCTTCAACACCCTGCATACCGCCGGGAAGCAGATTATCCTCACATCCGACCGTCCGCCGCAGGAAATTGCCCGCCTTGAGGATCGCCTGAAGAGCCGCTTTGCGTGGGGGCTGACCTGCGATATCAAGAAGCCGGACGTGGAAACACGAATCGCCATCCTGCGCGAAAAGGCGCGGCAGGAAAACATCACGATGGATGAGGACGTGTACGAGGCCATTGCGACGCGCGTCGAATCCAACATCCGTGAACTGGAAGGCAGCCTGACCCGCCTTGTCGCCTATGCGCAGCTGACGAATCGCCCGATTACCGTGCAGCTGTGCGAAGAAGCGCTGCACGACATTTTCGCCAAGAAGGTGCGCAAGGAAGTGACGGCGCAGGTTATCATGCAGGCGGTGGCGAACTACTACTCCATCACGGTGGATGACCTGATTCGCCCCACGCGCCGCCGCGAAATTGCTGTTCCGCGCCAAATCGCGATGTACATCACGCGCGACCTGACGAACCTCTCCCTGCCGCAGATTGGGCAGGTGTTCGGCAACCGCGACCACACGACGGTGCTGCACGGCTGCAACCAGATTGCCAACGCCATCAAGAACGACCCGTCGATGGCGAGCGTGGTGAATGATTTGAAGGAAATCATTGTGGACAACAAGTGATTGCATCAATATGTATATTCCCCCTCGTGCTGTGTTAATACAGGCGAGGGGGAATTTTTTATGCGGCTTGATTTGCGTCGGAAGTTTACACCGGAGCATCTAATACGAACCGTAGGTTCGCTGGATAAACACGCGGGTACTGTATGAAAGTGTCACCAACTGAATCGCGCGGAAGGGCAAGGGAGGAACTCCCTTGCGGAGTCCAGAGGCAGAGCCTCTGGTGGGGTCAAGGGGGAGATGAGATGGGACGAAGTCCCCCCCTTGGCTCATCGTCGTTATAGGGAAGGAGGAAGCAGCATGAGTTACGATGAATTGCTCGCGCAGGTGTATGCCGCGCTGCCGCAGCTCAAGGGGCAGCTCCATGCGCCGCGCGTGGTGTATGTGCAGTCGCAGGGCAAGGTGTACATCACGTTTGAGTCAAATGTGCTGGTGGAGGAAGCATCGTTCCTGAAGCTGGAAGCGCTTCTGCGGCGCGTTTTCCCGCAAAAGCCGCTGGCGCTGCGCGTCGTGTCGCCGGGACTGAAGGACGATTTTCTGGAGAACATCAGCGCGTATAAGCAGGTGCTGACCGACTTCCTGCGCCGCAATTATCCCGCGTCCGCCAGCTGGATGAGCCAAATCGACTGGCGGTGCGACGGCAAGCGCATCACGTTGACCTTCCCCGACGCGTTCAGCCTGGAATACATGGGGCGGCAGAACGTCGCGGCGCGCCTGTCACAGGCGGTGAAGGACATTTTTTCCGCCGAGGTGATGGTGGAACTGACCGTCGCGGGCGATCAGGAGAAGCGGCTGGCGGAAATCCGCGAAGAGAGATTGCGCGAGCAGACCGTCACCTACACGCCGGAGCAAATCGCCGCGATGACGCAGGGGGACGCCAAGCCCACGAAGGAGCACAAGGAGCGCAAGCCGTCCGCGCCGCGCGAGAAGAAGCCGGAGCAGACCATGCCGGAGCGCGACCCGATGCTGCCCGTGATGACCGACCACGCCATCGGCAAGCCGATTATGGGGCGCGCGATTGCCGATCCGCCGATGGAAATGAAGGAGCTGGCAAGCGACGCGGGGCTGGTCGTCGTGCAGGGCGACATTTTCAAGCTGGAAACGAAGGAACTCAAGGGCGGCGAACTGCTGCTCGTCACCTTCGCCATCACCGACTATACGTCGTCCATTCTCTGCAAGGCGTTCATGCGCTACCGCCGCCTGCCCTTCGGCAAGAAGAAGGACGACGACGCGCCGCCGCCGCCGATTACCGACGAGGAACGTCAGGCGGTGATGGACAAGGTCAACCAAATCAAGGTGGGGCTGAACGTCAAGGTGCGCGGCGAGTGCATGTACGATAACTTCGCGCATGAGCTGTCCATTTCCATCCGCGATATGGTGCCGATGGAGCGCATCAGGCGCGAGGACACGGCGGAGGAAAAGCGCATCGAGCTGCACATGCACACCAACATGTCCACCATGGACGCGCTGACTCCGGCGGGCGACCTCATCAAGCGCGCCATCGAGTGGGGGCATCCCGCCGTCGCGATTACCGACCACGGCGTGGTGCAGGCGTTCCCGGCGGCGTTCAATGCCGTCAAAAAGCAGCCGATTAAGCTGATTCCGGGCTGCGAGGGCTACCTTATCGACGAAACGCAGGTCGTCACCGATGAAGACGACCGCTCGATTGATGATACCATCGTCGTGCTGGACTTTGAATCCACCGGGCTGGACACGCTGAAAGACCGCGTGATTGAAATCGGCGCGGTGAAAATGACCGGCGGCACGCTGGTGGATACGCTGTCGATTCTGGTAAACCCGAAAATTCCCCTGCGGCCGAAAATCACCGAAATCACGGGCATTACGGACATGATGCTGGCGGATAAGGAGACGGCGGAGACCGCTATCCCGAAGCTGATGGACTTCATCGGCGATGCCGCGATTGCCGCCCACAACGCCGCGTTTGACGGCAAGCTGCTCAAGGCGGAGCTGCGCCGGCTGGGGCGTGAGTTCAACGCGCCGATTCTGGATACGCTGTCCCTGTCGCGCAAGCTGCTGCCGGAACTCAAATCGTTCAAATTGAAGAGCGTCTGCAAGGCGCTGAGCGTGAGCCTCAAAAACGCCCACCGCGCCGTCCACGACGCAACCGCGACGGCGTACTGTCTGGCGAAGATGTTCAAAATCGCCAAGGAAGAGCACGGGTTCACCAAACTCAGCGACCTGAACACGCTCAAAGGCGGCGCTATCGGCGAAAGCTACCACGTCATCCTGCTGGTGAAAAGTCAGGAGGGGCTGGTCAACCTCAACCGACTGGTATCCATCGGGCATCTGGACTACTTCCGCCGCCGCCCGCATATGCCGCGTTTCATGATTGACCGCTACCGCGAAGGGCTGATTATCGGCAGCGCGTGCGAGGCGGGCGAACTCTACCGCGCGGTGCTGGAAAATGAGCCGTGGGAGAAAATCAAGGAAATCGCGTCGTGGTATGACTATCTGGAAATCCAGCCCGTGGGCAACAACGCGTTTCTGGTGCGCGAGGGGCGCGTGGCGGACGACGAGGCGCTGCGGGACATCAACCGCAAAATCGTCCAGCTGGGCGACGAGCTGGGCAAGCCGGTCGTCGCGACGGGGGATGTGCACTTCCTTGACCCGCACAACGCCATCAACCGCTCCATCATTCAGGCGGGCATGGGCTACGATGATGCCGACATGCAGCCGCCGCTGTACTTCAAGACGACGAACGAGATGCTGGAGGAATTTGCCTACCTTGGCGCGGAAAAGTGCCACGAGGTCGTCATCGACAATCCGCGGAAGATTGCGGATCAGGTTGACAAGTTGCAATTGTTCCCTAAGCACCCCAAGGGCGAGGACACCTTCCAGCCATTCTGGGAGGACGCGGCGGACAATATTCAGAATATGACGTGGGGCACGGCGAAGGAGCTCTACGGCGATGAGCTGCCCGAAATCGTCGTGAACCGGCTGAACAAGGAGTTAAAATCCATCATCGGCTATGGCTTCGCGACGCTGTACAACATTGCCCAGCGGCTGGTCAGCAAGTCCAACGCGGACGGATACCTTGTCGGCAGCCGCGGTTCGGTCGGTTCGAGCCTCGTGGCGCGTATGTGCGGCATCACGGAGGTCAACGCGCTTCCGCCGCATTACCGCTGCACCCATTGCCGCAAGGGCTTTTTCGACGTGGACAAGAGCCAATACAAAGTCGGCGTTGACCTGCCGGACAAGGACTGCCCAATCTGCGGTCAGAAGCTCGTGAAGGACGGCTTCGACATCCCGTTCGAGGTGTTCCTCGGCTTTGAGGGCGACAAGGTGCCTGATATTGACCTGAACTTCTCCGGCGAATATCAAAACCGCGCGTTCCATAACGTCGAGGAGCTGTTCGGGCATGACCACGTTTTCCGCGCGGGCACGATTACGGGTCTGGCGGAAAAAACGGCATATGGCTATGTGTCGAAGTACTTCGAGGAGCGCGGATTGCAAGTCGGCAACACGGAGAAGGAGCGTCTGGCGGCGGGCTGCGAGGGCGTGAAAAAGACGACGGGGCAGCACCCCGGCGGCATGGTCGTCGTGCCGAAGGAGTACGAAATCTACCAGTTCACCGCCGTGCAGCACCCTGCTGATGACCTCAATTCCGACTTTACCACCACTCACTTTGACTTCAACTCCATGCACGACATTCTGGTCAAGCTGGACTGCCTCGGTCACGACGACCCGACGGTTTTGCATATGTTGGAGGAACTGACGGGCATCGGCTACAAGGATGTTCCGCTGGATGACCCGGACGTGCGAAGCCTGTTCTCGTCGCCCAAGGCGCTGGGCGTGACGCCGGAGGATATCGGCTGCCTGACGGGTACGTTCGGCGTGCCGGAATTCGGCACATCGTTCGTGCGCGGGATGCTTGATGAGACGAAGCCGACGACGATGGAGGAGCTGCTGCGCATTTCCGGTCTGTCCCACGGCACGGACGTGTGGCTGGGCAACGCGCAGGAGCTGATTGCAAACGGTACGGCGAAATTGAGCGAGTGCGTCTGCTGCCGTGACGACATCATGAACTACCTGATTGACAAGGGCGTTGCGCCGAAGATGGCGTTCACGACGATGGAGAGCGTCCGTAAAGGGCGCGGCCTGAAGCCTGAAATGGAACAGGCGATGATTGAACAGCACGTTCCGCAGTGGTTCATGGATTCGTGCAAGAAAATCAAGTACATGTTCCCCAAGGGGCACGCCGTGGCGTATGTGACGATGGCGCTGCGCGTGGCGTGGTATAAGGTGCATCGTCCGCTGGCATATTATTGTGCGTACTTCACCGTGCGCGGCGACGGCTTCGACGCGATGACGATGCTGATTGACCCCGCGACGATTCGCGAGAAAATCAAGCAGATTAAAGCTGACCCGAAGGCGTCCGCGAAGGACAAGGAAGCCGTGACGAGCCTTGAACTGGTGCTGGAGATGAACATGCGCGGCTTCAAGTTCCTGCCGTGCGACCTGTACAAGAGCGACCTGAAGAAATTCAAGATGGAGGGCGAAACGGGGCTGCGGTGTCCGTTCACGTCCTTGGGCGGACTGGGCGAATCGGCTGCCATCAACATTGTGCGCGAGCGCGAGCGCGGCCCGTTCATGTCGGTGGAGGACTTGAAGGAGCGCACACGCATTTCCAGCGCGGTCATTGAGCTGCTGCGGACGCACGGTTCGCTGGAGGGCTTGAGCGAAACCAGTCAGGTCTGTATGTTCTGAGGGGCATGGCGATTGCCCTCAGGCTGCCTTCGCTTTTGTGACTTTTATGTTTCTTGATTTGGATTGTTACAGGGGGATGCGCCTGCGGGCGCACCAAAGGGCTTTCCGATCGCCCTTTGGAAACCTTCGGCGCGGTCACTCCCATGTTGCTTAGTTTGTATTGGAGGTTTTCTTTTGGGTTCATGCTTCTTGATTTTCACCGAAGCAGAACCGACCTCATCCGCCTTCGGCACCTTCCCCAGAGGGGAAGGTTTTGGGGGCGTGGTTGCCATCCCCGCCTTCCCCTTTGGGGAAGGTGTCGCCGCAGCGACGGATGAGGTCGGATAAACACGCGGACACTGTATGATAACGTCACCACCTCAATCGCGCGGAAGGGTCAAGGGAGGAACTCCCTTGCTTACTTCAGCTCCCCACTTGCTTTCATGGCTTCGTATTGCTCCATCGAAATCAGACAGCGGCGGGGTTTCGCGCCGTCCTTCGCGGAGATGATGCCGCGCTGCTCCATTTCGTCTACCAAGCGCCCGGCGCGCGCGTAACCCAGCTTCAAGCGGCGCTGAATCAGGCTCGTCGAGACTTCACGGTCGCGCACCGCCATTTCCACGCACTGCGAGAAGAGGTCGCGGTCAGCGGAGGAGTATTCGTCCACCGTCGAATTCGCATCCGGGTCGTCCTCGTCGCCGTCGTTGCCCATGTTCGCCAAGCGGTCGAGTTCATCCAGCACGCCGCTGTCGTAATTCGCCGGCGAATACTGGCGGATGAAGTCCGTAATGCCATTCACTTCGTCATCGGTCAGGAAGCAGCCCTGCACGCGGATGGGGGTGAATTCGCCCATCGGCATATACAGCATGTCGCCGTAGCCAAGCAGCTGTTCCGCACCGTTGCGGTCAAGAATCGTTCGGCTGTCCACGTTCGAGGACACCTTGAAGGCAATTCGGCTGGGGATGTTCGCCTTAATCAGACCCGTGATAACGTCCACCGACGGGCGCTGCGTCGCGACGACCAGATGAATACCCGCCGCGCGCGCCAGCTGCGCCAGACGGCAAATGCGCTCTTCGACTTCCTTCTTGCAGGTCATCATCAAATCCGCCAATTCGTCAATGACAATCACGATGCGCGGCATCGGCTCCTCGTCCTCATCCAGCGCTTCGTTGTAGCCGTCGATGGCGCGGACGCCTTTTTCCTGGAACTTGTTGTAGCGATCCATCATTTCCCCAACTGCCCACGCCAGCGCGCCGCTCGCCTTGTGCGGGTCGGACACCACCGGAATCAGCAGGTGCGGAATGCCGTTGTAGCACTGCAGTTCAACCACCTTCGGGTCAACAAGAATCATGCGGACTTCCTTGGGCGAACAGCGGTACAACAGCGAATTGATGATTGTGTTGATGCACACGGATTTACCGGAACCCGTCGCGCCTGCAATCAGCAGGTGCGGCATTTTCGCGAGGTTGCACAGGATTGGCGCGCCCGCGATGTCCTTGCCCAGCGCGACGGTCAGCGGGCCTTTCGCCTTGTGCATCACGTCAGATTGCAGCACTTCCTTGAGCGTAACCGTCGTGCGCGTGCTGTTGGGCACTTCCACGCCGACAAGCGCCTTGCCCGGAATCGGCGCTTCAATTCGCACGGACTTGACCGCCATGTTCATCGCGATATTGTGGTTCAGGTTCGTCACCTTATTGACCTTGATGCCGGGGGCGATTTCCAGTTCAAAGCGCGAAATTGCCGGACCGTGGGTGATGTGGCGCACCTTCGCGGGGATGCGGAAGGACTTGAGCGTCTCTTCCAGCCGCTGCGTGCGCAGTTCGTCTTCCTCTGCGTTGACTCCCTGCTGACCCAGCGGATCGCGCAGAAGCATCATCGGCGGATAGGTGTACGGCACTTCGGGGTTGAAGGTGGATGTGGCGGATGCGCCCGTCGCGCTCGGCCCGCCGGACGGTGCTTCCGTCGTTGCCTTTGCGACCTGAATGCCCGGCTGAACCGCTGCGGGGATGTTCTCCGACTGCTGCAAAGCGACGGGAACGTTCGTCGTGCCGCTGCTGACCGGCTGCGCGGGCAGGTTCAAATCCGGCTGCCACGCGCCTGCGGGGCGCTCCTGCGTCAGCACGGGCGCAAGCACCTTCTTCGGCGCATCCTCCGGCTCTTCCCACGGCGGGCGGTCATCCAGTTCCGCCGGGAAATCCGCGTCATCGTCGAACGCATCGTCCGCGGACACGGCTTCGGGCAAATCCACAGGCGTTTCTTCCGGGGCTTCCGGCAGAATTTCCTCCTGCATCTCCTGCGTTTCCTGCGGCGCATCTACCGCCGCCGTCGGCTGGGTCGGCATTGTGGGCTGCGTCCACTGCATCATCGGCGGATTCTGTTCCGTCTCCGGCACAGCGTCCGCCGTTTGCTGCATCGGCGCGGGCTGCGCGGGCATGTCGTTCCAGCTGTATGTCGCCGGCTCCCCTACGCCGCTGGGCGCGGGCTGCTTCGGCTGCTCATAGGTCGGAATCTGCGGCGGTTCTGCCGCAGCCTGCCCCATCGGGTACGTCGGCTGCGTAAACGGCTGCGAGTCACTCCATGCGGATTTCCGGCGCGGCGTTGTCCAATCATCTGCAAAGCCGGTCTGTCCCAGCTCCTCCGCCGACGGCGCAAAACCAATCTTGTTGTTCTTCCGGCTCGTTACGGGCTGAACAGGCTTGCCCTGCGGCATCGGCTGCTTCCGCACCGGCGGATTCTGCGGCATCACGGGCTGCACAGGGGCGTTCGGATACTGCGTATACGGGCTGACGACGCGCCCCTTCTCCGTACCGGGACGTGCGTAGGGCGACGGGGTATTCTGCGTATAGGCCGCATTCGCCGCATTCCCTTGGCGAATCCGCTCCTGTTCTTCCGCCAGCTGCCGCTGACGTTCCTGCTCCTGCCGGCGTGCTTCCTCCGCCGCTGCTTCTTCCGCGCGCTTCGCCTGCTTCTCGCGCAATTGCACGAGCTTCTCGCCCGTCCAGCCATACAGGCGGCGGAACAACGACCAGCCACCTACCAGAACATCCACCGCCATCAGCAGACCAAGTATGACTGCCCCCAGCCCTGCGCCAAAGAACTTCCACAGCGGCCACGCAAGCAGCATACCGACCATGCCGCCGCCGTAGCCCTTCATACCGTACGTCATGCTGCGGGACATCATGCCGCTGAACGCGTCCGACCCGGTTTTTTGGGCGATATAGTCCAGCAGGGGGAATTGTCCTTCCGACGATGTTACGAACGTCATCAGCGACACAAAGCCGCTGAGCAGCACAACGAGAATCGCATAGCTTGCCACATATCGCCGACTGACTTTGCGCGTCGTGGAAATCAGCAGCGCCACGCCAGCGGCAATCAGCGCGAAGGTCATCAGCAGCGTCATCGACCCGAACATGGAGGACGAAAATTGCCGCAGATACCGGAACACCTCATGCTGCAAGCCGAATCCCGCGCCAAGCAGCGTCAGAATGCCCGTCGCCAGCAGCAATATGCCCACCATCAGGCACGCCGCCAGCGAATCCGCCTCATACCGTGGCATTCGCTTCTGCTTCGCCGTCCTCCCCGTTCGGTTCGTCTTGCCATTCTTCTTACTCTGCGCCATTTCGGCCTCCTACTGCTTCTCTTTGTAATGTTGGGGGACGCAAGGGGCGTTGCCCCTTAGACCCCACCAGAGGCTCTGCCTCTGGACTCCGGCAGGGCTCTGCCCTGCACCCGCGAAGGGT
>ENA-OPRV01000478-OPRV01000478.1-human-gut-metagenome-genome-assembly--contig:-NODE-478-length-27115-cov-3.209830_pt1 | contig 27115 bp, 17 predicted proteins | sample MGYA00241896_ERZ501886 | MGnify/ENA primary metagenome ERZ501886 (study PRJEB25962, sample SAMEA2042452) | human gut metagenome | biome: human gut; feature: human-associated habitat; material: faeces... | reverse complement strand
CTCCGCTTCACAATCGGCAACGCGACGTTCCAGTTTCTTGAGCTTCTTATTAAGCTCCTTCTGCTCCTCATAAGAGAGTTTGGCTGCCGAGGGTTGAACCGGTTCTGCACCAGCATTTCCCGATGCCGCCTTACCGGCAGTGGGCGAAGCGGAAAGTGAAGGGGATTTCTGTAACTCATTCAGGCTCTCTATCTGCTTCTTTTGCAGGAAATCATAAATTCCTCCCAGATGTTCCTTCACCAGTCCGCCACCAAACTCGTACACTTTAGTCGCAAGTCCGTCCAGAAAATCACGGTCATGGCTGACTATTATCACCGTTCCGTCAAAATCGCGGATAGCCTCCTTCAACACATCTTTGGAACGCATGTCAAGATGATTCGTAGGTTCGTCGAGAATCAGGAAATTCACCGGCTCCAACAGCAGTTTTATCATGGCAAGCCGGGTACGCTCTCCACCGCTGAGCACCTTCACCTTTTTATCCGAAGCCTCACCGCCGAACATGAAAGCACCTAGAATATCACGGATTTTGAGGCGGATATCCCCTACGGCCACGCGGTCAATCGTATCGAATACAGTCAGGCTCTCATCCAAAAGCTGTGCCTGGTTCTGGGCAAAATATCCAATCTGCACATTATGTCCCAGTGTAAGCTTACCGGTATAATCCGTAATCTCACCCATAATACACTTTACAAGCGTAGACTTACCTTCGCCGTTCTTACCGACAAAAGCAACCTTCTCTCCTCGGTTGATAGTCAAATTCACATCGTGGAAAACAACGTGCCCACCGTAGGATTTCTCCATATCCTCGCAGATAACGGGATAATTACCGCTACGGCTACTGCAAACAAACTTCAGGCGCAAAGAGGAGTTGTCTTCCTCATCCACTTCGATGCGCTCTATCTTTTCGAGCTGCTTGATGCGGCTCTGCACTTGCACAGCCTTGGTAGCTTTGTACCGGAAACGTTCGATGAAATCTTCCGTATCTTGTATCTGCTTCTGCTGATTCTCGTAAGCACGTAGTTGCTGCTCCCGGCGCTCCTTGCGAAGCACCACGAACTCATCGTATTTCACTTTATAGTCGTAAATGCGTCCACAAGTTATTTCGATGGTACGCGTAGTGACATTGTTCAAAAAGGCGCGGTCGTGGCTGACAAGCACCACCGCATTGGCACGGGTGGAAAGGAAGTTCTCCAACCACTGGATACTCTCGATGTCAAGGTGGTTGGTAGGCTCGTCGAGCAGCAACACATCCGGACGGCGAAGCAACAGCTTGGCAAGCTCTATACGCATACGCCAACCACCGGAAAACTCGCTTGTAGAGCGGTCAAAGTCCTCGCGGCTGAAGCCCAGCCCTTGGAGCGTGCGCTCTATTTCGGCACGGTAGTTGGTGCCGCCCATCATCAGAAAACGTTCGTTTTCGTGAGTGAAGCGGTCAATCAGTTTCTGGTAATCCTCGCTGTCGTAATCGGTACGTTCGGCAAGTTGCCGATTCATGCGTTCGATGCCCGCCTGCATCTCAAAAATATGCTCGAAGGCAAGTTCAGCCTCCTGCATTACGGTGCGCTTGTCACTGAGTATCATCACTTGGGGCAAATACCCGATAGTACATTCGCGAGGAACGGCAACAATGCCGGCAGTGGGCTGCTGAATGCCAGCCAATATCTTGAGCATGGTGGACTTACCGGCACCATTCTTGCCGACAAGAGCTATACGGTCTTTCTTATTGATAACATAAGAGACGTCTTCGAACAGAGGAGTGGCATTAAATTCTACCTTCAGTCCTTCTACAGATATCATAGTGTCAATGAATTTAGCGTTCAAGACTGCAAAGGTAGCGATTTTCAACGTTATACAATATCATACGCTCACATAATTACATCAAATATCCAAGAAAGAGAACACTACTCCCGCATTTCCTGCGGAAGGACAATTGCAAAGCGGCTCCCCTTGCCAAGAGTTGAAGCCACTTCTATTTTTCCATGAAACCTTTCAACGATAGTCCTGCAAATGGCCAATCCCAATCCCGTGCCCTGCACAAAAGCATCTCCCTTATAGAAACGTTCAAAAATGTGCGCCAGAACTTCTTCCGACATGCCAGTTCCCGTATCTTCCACAAAGACTTCCAATGTAGCAAAGTCCTTCAGCCTATACCCTATGGTTATGCGTCCTTCAGCAGTGAACTTCACCGCATTATTGATAAGATTGTTGACAACTTGCCCCAAACGCGTAGGATCTGTATAGATAACTGCCGCCCGGTCCGGAAGGTCTAGCAGTAACTCCACTCCTTTCCGAAGATTCATCTTCTGCGCACTGTAAATGCTTTCCAATATGCCATTTAAAGAAACCTTCTCAAAATGGAATTCCATCGTGTTCGATTCTATCTTGGACAAATCCAGAATATCTGAAATCAACACCATTAACAACTGGCTGTTCTTTTCAATCAAAGACGTAAATTCCATAATCTCCTGCCGCGACAAGTCGGCATCCCCACAAGCCAGCAGTGTAGAGAAGCCCACAATGGCATTTAGTGGCGTACGTATCTCGTGGCTCATATTAGCAAGAAATACGCTCTTCAACTCATCGCTACGTTGCGCTTTCTGCAAAGCCTCGTTCAATTTATTCTCCGTATCCTTGTATTTCTGCGTACTCATGCAAATACCGATGATACGGAACGGCAAATCCGTCAATTGCCCCACATAGGTAGATTGCGCCTCAAACCACTCCCACTTGCCGTCTCCCCTCCGTAGACGGTATTCCACTGGGCGTTCGTACAAATTACCATGCAACTGTAAAGCCAAAGCATCAAACACTCCCTTCCGGTCGTCCGGATGAATCAGAAATGCGAATTCCTCAGGCGTCAGCGTATAGTCACGCGTAGGAATCCCCAAATATTCAAAATAACGCGGTTCTATAATCATCAGATTATGTTCCATGTCGAAAGACCATTGAAATATCTGGGTGCGGCTCAGCGCAATATTCAGCAAATGCTTCTGTGTCCGTTCTTCCAACACATTCCTGAAATAGAGTACAATCCTCACCAATTGTCCATCTTCATGAATTCCCACCATAGCACCTTGTATCAGAAAACTGATACCACTCTTCAATTCACGTATAAAGCAATTGATATCTAAGGGAATAATCCGCACATCCCTCTCCCGAAGTTGCAGCAAAAGGTCTTCTAACACATTCTTTTTATCACATACCACTTCCAATAAGTCAGTGATACGCCGCCCTATCACATACTCATTCAAATGGAGTTCATTCATCACCTGCTGATTCAGACGCCAGATACAATCTTCCAAATCAATCATAATAATGCTGACGGGCCATGAGTTGAACAACTGCTCGGAGATGGCATTTATTATACGTACTTCTTGAGGAACATTCGGATTCATCAGAATTGTTTTATCATACAAGGAGCAAAGTTCGGGCTAAAATGCTTATGCCACAAACAAACCCTTATAAATCAATATTCCGTTTTAGCATGTATATATTCTATTATTCACAACTTTACCTTATTTAACAGAGACAAATTGAGCGTAATATTGATTTTAACTGTTATCTCTGTCATTTATACATTATTATCCCCCATTTTTGTGTCTTAAAATCTCCAACATGAATATATCCGAATTCAATATAAATGCCGAGTTCATTGCCTGCAATCATATCACAACCAATGAACTGAATCCGCTAGTGGAAAAGCCATACCACACCAAGGCCAGTATCTTCGCTCTATGCACCAAAGGAGTTCTGAAAACCATCATAAACCATACTCAATTCAGGGTTGAAGCTAACACCCTCCTAGTTATTCCTCCCGAGACCTTCGTACAATTGCTACACACGTCAGACGATGCTGAAATATATGTCGTCATATTTTCCCAACAACTTATCCAGAGTTCAGGGGCCGGCAAGGTCATGATGGATAAGTTTCACATTATAGGCAAACACTATATTTTTCCTCTATCGAAAACGGACTTCCAGCTTTATGCCGAGTTCATGACCTATTTGTCACACCTCTACCAAAGAACAGAAAGCCCCTCAAGTCTAGTTTCATTGCAAACTCTACTGACCTATCTGTTACAAGGTATATCCGAACTCTGTCCGGAACGCCCTAGAATAAAAGAGACTCCGGGCAGCAGGCATTTCAACCAATACCGCATTTTTATCCGATTGGTACACACAGACTATGTCCGGGAGCATCAAGTGTCCTATTATGCATTGAAAATGAATATGAGACCGGCAGCTCTTTGCCGCCTTGTCAAAAAGGAATCAGGACATACAGCCATGGAAATCATCAACAATACTATCATCATGGATGCCAAAGCACAACTTTGTACCGCCAACACTCCGATAAAGGATATAGCCGTGAGTCTAGGTTTTAATAATGCGGCCTTCTTCAACAAATTCTTTAAACGTCATACGGGAATACCTCCTCAGAAGTTCCGCACATCCTCAAAACAATAAAATCCACTCAAAACACAAAATGCGGATATTCTGCCATGAGAATACCCGCATTCCTCAATAAGAGAAGTCTGCCATCAATCTACCTTCTTAGCAATAAAAAACACATAACCGTAGAATTCCTTATATTTGCCGTATAGTTCATCCTCAATCATTTGGAGTGAGCTGAACTCTTCGGCAATTTTATTACCGGCATATTTCTTACGGAAAATCTCCTGGGCCGCAACCTTTGAAGCAAAGTAATGCTCTGTCCAGCAATTCTCCGGCAGAATGAATGTAGCAACGGGGAGATAACCCGCCTTGTACAACTTGGTCACCTGATTGGGAAGTGTATCCATTTCAGAGTAAGCGTCCATCCAGAAGTCATTGATTTCCGCAGGGCGTTCGTCCGTAACCATGAACTCTCGGAGACGGCAATATACCCTCCCGGTTTCAGATACTTACGCCACTCCTTCAAGCCACGTTCAAAGCCAATGTTATAGATAGCACCTTCACACCAAATCATATCCAGCTCCTCCTCACCGAAAGGAAGGGCATCCATTGAACCGACAATTCCTTTTACTCTGTCCTGCAAGCCTAACTGCCTTGCATTACGGTTGAAGATATCAATAAAGCCGGGAAAAAGGTCAATTCCTGTAATCCGCCCCGGCACATGGCCAGCTACTACCATTGTCTGGCCACCCGTTCCACAGCCGATATCGGCAATAAAGGATTCATCGGTAAGACCGTCTACAAAGCTCAATGCCTTCAACGTCGCTTCAGGACTGCCAGGGCCTTGTCGTTCCATATTGGAGAAAAAGTCACAGATTAAATTAAGTTCGAAATCGTGGATAGTTTTATTTTCGTTACTCATTTTCTTACTATATTTTGCATATACGGAAAGTATCACAATACCTTCAGCATAATATGCGGATTAAACTTGAATTATAACAATAAAAAAACACTCTCGAAAGAAGTTATCCGAGAGTAAACGAAGGGGGGACAATCTGTGCAGGGAACACAGATTGTTTACAAAACCAAATCCGATTTAAATGTCTTTGTCATACTGCAAAGATACGCAATATTTTATTTAATCAAAGATTTTACGGTTAATAAAGATTTTCCCTTGCACCGGGCGCATGCTGAAGAACCGCACCTACCACCTGGCAAGTATCCAGTTCCTTACAGTCGCCACAAGTATTGAAACCTTTTTCGTACACACATTTGCGGATAGCACAATAATCGCTGCAATAGGCAAACTTCACCCCGTCTGCACGGCACCCCATACAATGGATGGTTTCCGGCGTAATTTCCGGCGTATTGTTCAGCACACTCCACTCTTTGGCAGTTTTCTCTCTCAGCTCATCGTCATTATTGACAGTGGCTATACGGGCGGCGCAATTTTCGCAATCCAACCCGCAACATGCAATTAATTGTTTCATCACTTGGTTATAACGATTTATGTTTGAGGATATAATGCCCTTTTTCCCGCACATCGATTCAGTAAGCCCAAAACTCACCCCATACCTCGGAACAGACACTCATTTACCGACAGTCCTCAGCGCTTTCTTAACGATATACTTGGTCTCTTTCGTTTCACTTTCCCAACGCCTGCAAAGCTTCCTTACAAATCCGGATTGCGTCTTACTTGCATCATTTAACCAATTCCCTACGCTGTTCCGGACATACTTGGAGTAATCTGATTTCAAAGGTTCCAATATCGGTGAGCCCAATGCAGGGTTCTGTTCCAACATTTCAGTATGCTTGCACCAGACACCTCGTGAACAGAAAACAGAAGAACAAATATAGCTCTGGCAAACGCCTTCCCCATATTTGTCCTTTTGTTCTTTTACCCAAATAAATTAATGCGAATCAAGTTATCCTTCCGTCTTACTTTAGAACAGCTTCGCAGGATACTCACCCGCATCCACCAAAGCCTGAATCTTGTCGACTACACTCTGACGGTCTTCGGGATAAGTCACACCGAACCACTTGCTGGTTGTATCGAGCACTTCGCAGGTAGCAGTGCCATTGTTAATCAGCTTATCCACCATCAGCGGGATGAAGAATTCGCTTTTCAGATTCTCCATATTCTTCGGGTCGCTCAGGAAGCTCTTGAAAAACTCTGCACTGTAAGCAAAGTAATCGGGAGTAAAGCCCCAGAAGTTCATGCTGACCGGAGTCGTCTCGGGAGTGGCAGTCCATTCACCGTTATCATCGATGTACTTCACCTCGCCGTCCATACGCTGAATCTTGGTACGCTCTACTACAGAAGTCAACAAGTTGTTTGCATCCGTTCCGCACAAACCACGGGATACGGTACCGCTTTCGCTCAATGTATTACCGATGCGGAAGCCTACCATGGAATATACATTTTTGGAACCTTCGGGAAGGGCTGCAAGAAATTTGCCCATTACCTGGAAGGAATCACGACCGTAGAAATCGTCGCAGTTGATAACAGCAAACGGTTCCTTTATTACATCGGCACCCATCATTACAGCATGGTTGGTTCCCCAAGGTTTGGTACGGCCTTCGGGGCAGGTGAAGCCTTCGGGAAGGTCATCGATGGACTGGAATACCAGTTCGCAGGGGATATGGCCTTCGTATTTGGAAATAATCTTGTCGCGGAAATCCTGCTCAAAATCTTTACGAATTACGAAAACGAGCTTTCCAAAACCGGCATTGATGGCATCGTAAATAGAATAATCCATGATAGTTTCGCCATTCGGGCCTAGTCCGTCCAATTGTTTCAAGCCACCATAACGGCTGCCCATGCCGGCTGCCAATAAGAATAAAGTTGGTTTCATATTTAGTTATTATTTAAAAAGGTTAGTATATCACAGTTGATAACGGCTGCAAATGTACAAAAATTTATGGCTGACAGAAGGGAGTTTTAGTTCATTCTTTACCACTATCCGTTCAAAAAGGTACATTTAGAACGGATAACCGATGGCAAAATGCAACGCCATGCTGTCCTTGAACTTGGGAATATTATAATACCCCGACTTCCCGGTATCATACGGATCATGCAGCCCGATACCCAAGTCCAGACGAAAAACAAGAAAGTCCAAATCGTAACGCAAGCCAAATCCCGTGCCCAAAGCAATCTGTTTCGGGAAATTCTTCAACGTAAATTCACCATTCGGGCGGTTTTCATCTTTACGCATCAGCCATACATTGCCGGCATCCAGAAACACCGCTCCATGCAAGTCGGCAATCATACGGAAGCGATACTCGATATTGGCTTCTATGCGAATATCACCCACGTGGTTGATATAGGTATATTTCCTATCCGTCTCGGGAGGATAGCCGCCCGGACCTATACTGCGTGCAGAAAAGGCGCGCACACTGTTGGCACCGCCGATATAGAACTGTTCCGTATAAGGTGCGGTCGTAGCGTTGCCATACGACCATATCACCCCTCCGGCAATACGCGAGGCTATCATCTGGTTCTTGTCTATCCGGTAATGGTACCTGAATTCCGAGTTCAGCTTCAAGAACTGTGCAAAAGGTACCCCGAAAAGCTTCTTTCCTTCCTCACTGAACGGCTTGCCGAAAATACGGTAGACGGCAGAAGTCAGGTTACCGGCCGACGCAACGGTGGTCTGCCACCAGATGGGGTTACGCTTGCCGCGCACGGAAGCGTTGTCATAAGTATAGGTGTACTCCATGGCAGGAATGAACTGGTCGCGCAAACTAACGTAGAGTGCCGGATTCTCGGCACGCAACGTATCGAAAGCGGCAGTAGGATTGCGCAGTACATTGAATGTCAACCGGAAAGGAGTTATACTGTGCCTGGAAGTCGATTTGGGCTGGAAGTCATAAGTGACATTACCGCCAAAAGCCAACAGCTTATAATACTTGGCACGGTTCATCTGGTCGGCATATAAACGGAAAGTCGTTGTAGCCGGGAAGTCATACTCACGGTCGCCCATCCTAGGAAACACCACGCGCGGAAAGATAAGCGAAGTGGAGATACCCAGTTCATAACTGTTCATCAAGGAAGAACTTGCCTTGCCCGTCTGCCATTCGTACGAACCGTTCAACTTCACATTCCAGCTTTCACCGCCACCGAAGACATTGTTCTTCGTCACCGTAAAAGCGGCACCCGGTCCCGTCTGGTTATTGCTCTTCATGGTGACATTAAAATCCAACTCCGCATCGTAGGGTTTATCGAGCGCGGCAATGACCCTCACATCCAATGTATCAGACACAAACGCCGTATCACGCGGTATATACTGCATCTCCGCATAACGGAAAATACCGACGCTTGCCAGACGCTCCTGAATACGGGTCTGACGGTACAAACTATACAAACTCTGCATAGAACGCTGGCGGGCAATACCTGCGCTGTCCTGTATCTGACGTTTCCGCCGATAACCTTGATAGTTCAACCAACGGTAAAGCATGTTGGGACGTACCGGAGGTTTGTTGTAGTAATGTATGGTCAAGCCTTTGTAATCCATGCTGTCATTGGGTTCCTGCCCCTGCTTTCCAAGAAGATAGACGGATTTACGCCCCACACGGAACTGCTTCTCGGCTACCTTTGGCATACCGGGAACGGGAATCAAGCGCATCTGGACATGCCCATTGGGAACCATCATGGTATCGGCCTGATAGGTTAGGTAGTCGGGACGGAAATAATAACAGCCCACATTACGCAGCAGGGTACTGATACGGGTACGCTCCCCATCCAAATCAGCCACATTGAATTGTTCTCCCGAACTGATAAGGGAACGTCGGCGTCCCAGCTCCATAATGCGAGTGGTACGCTCGCTGAAACCACGATAATATACCGTATCTATAAAGTAGGGGTTACGCATGTTCACCGTATATTGCAACTTTGCCTTCAGCGAGTCCTTCGGGTCGATAAATGTCTTGTAGCTGACGCTTCCGTTGAAATAGCCATAATCGCGCAGCAAGTTAACCGCCGCCTTCTGGCGTATATCGGGATTCACCGTAGACATAAGCACCGGAGTGGCGGCAAATTTATTGAATATCCACTTTCCGAATCCCTTCTCATACTTCTGGAAACCATTGTAAATCCACAGTCCGAAAGGAAAGGGATAGCGGATAGTAGAGCTTCCCAGCAACGAATTGTTCGGTGCCGTAGCAAGGGCGGCTTCCACCTCTTCCATAGCAATCTCACCAACAGACGTTTCACTGCGGTTCAATACAATCATCGGCTTTTGGCCGGTATAGAGTATCTCCCCCTCGGGCAAGTGCTTCGTGGTGGAGCAACCTGCCAGAAATATCAATCCTGCAATATATAATATCAGTCGTTTCATATCACATTCCTACTTTTTCATATCGCTATTTTCAGCCTCCGGTTTTATCTTTTTCTTCCTGAAGATGAAGAGTTCACTCAATCGGTCCATCTTCCGGCGCAGCACAAGGCCGACACCCGTTTCGGTTATCTCACCGTCGAGTATGCTTTCGTAGTTTTTATTATGGAATACACGGACATATCGAGTACCCGACGCATCAAGACGGTATTCCAGCGATATATTGTCAATGAATGATTCCGCATCGTTCGTGGCATTGGCCCCGGTGGACACTTTTCCACCGATGACTATCTGTACGCGGTCGTTGAAGAAACGCTGGGAATAACGAAAACTGAAGTCTTTCTGCGTGTCACCCGTTTCAGCAGAGGTACGGTCTTCCACACCTACACTGATATTGGCCCCTTTTATACCTCCCGCCAAGGAGTTTATCTGGCTCTGAAGCACTGAGTTCAAGGCGGCTCCCATTGACAAACCTCCTCCTTTGGCACCACTGTTCAGGTAAATACCCGTGGCAAGCATGGCAATGGCCTGCTTGCTACGCTCTTCTGCACCCATTGCCTGCAGCTCATTCTCTACTGCGGCATCTTCGGGCGCCGAAATATCGAATATCAAATCGGGAGCGTCAAGCCTGTTCTTGATGGAAATGGAAACATCGAAGTTCACCATGCGCGAACCGTCCCCGTCACCGTCGGCCACAGAAGCACGCATACGTTCCGTAGCCTTTAGGCTTAGCGTAGGATTCATAATATTCCCTCGCCAATCCACATAACTGCCGGGATTGAACTGAAACTCCTTCAAGGGGATGATAGGCAGCGAATATTTCATGACGCCACCCGAAAGGGTATAGCGTCCGGTAAGGCTCATATCCCCTTGGGGAGTATACTGCATATTCAAATCACCGCCACCTTCCAGTTCGATGTATTTGCTGCGGTCGGGACTCAAGTCGGCACGAAGACGGACAGCATCGTCAATATGGACGGACATATACATTTCCAATCCTCCCAACGACATGGCAGGAACTTCATCCGCCTTTACCGACGTCGTATCGGTGAATGAGGTAAAGGTAACCAGCCCACTGAGACGGTCTTCCACCGTTAAAGGGGAATCGGTCAACACGTAGGTTACGTTGGTATTGCCCAGCAGATTCATGTTTCCACGCATCGTGAGCCCGTCAAGCGGTCCCTTCACCGTGGCATGCAAATCAACGAACACCTTTCCATATACCAGACTTTCGCGGGTACGCGGTGCATCCAGCAACGTATAGTTCTCTGCCAGCAGATTGAGGTTGGCAGTAGGACGCTCCATATTCCGGAAATCAACCTTACCGTCAATCGTAAACGGATTCTTGCTGGTGGTATAAATGGCAAACTTATCGAATATCAACTGATTGTCCTTTATCTGTACCGGACGGTTGTCGAACCAGTAACGTGCTCCCGCCTGGCGTGCATAGACAGACACACTGTCCAAAACAATATCACCATGCATTTGAGGCTTGTCCAGCGAACCATAAATATAAAGCCCTCCATCAATATCTCCGGTAAAGGCCACCATTTGGTCAGGGATGAATGCATTGGCCATCTTCAATGGGAAATGCTCGAAACGAGTGGACACTTCCAGAGTATCCTTTCCGTTTTTCTGCGTCAAGATACCGTCGGCGATCATCACTTCTTCGTTATCATGTGTAAAATAGGTATTCAAATAGTGCGTATTCTTGTCGCCCGGCAACCAGGTAGCCCCCAAGCCGATATCTCCAACCGGTTGGCGTTCGTAGGTCAGTTTCTCTACATTGGCTTCGGCGGACACCTGCAGGGAAGTGGCAGTCTGTATATAATTTGCTTCGGCGGAGAACAATCCCGTAAGCCGGGGCATATAAGGAAGTACCTCCGTAAGTTCATCCAGGCGTAATCGGCTCAGTTCTACGTTTATATTCTGCAAGGAAAGGGTATCATTCTTGTCGGATTGCATACGGAAACACAGACCATCATCGCTGTCCATATCAATATTGGCATAGACGCGCATATTCTTATGCAGATAAATCCAGTTACTATTGTCCGCAAAGTGGAATTTACGGAAAGCGATAATCGGCTCGGCAGGAATAAGGTTCAGCAGCACACCATTACCGCGACCGTGTCCTTCGGTCAACGGACGGGCATTAATACCGAATAGAACACCGGTCTGCCCTTTTCCATTCACATAATCCACAGTCAGTTCCGCATCTTCATTACGGACTTCACCCGTCAGTGTGCTACGGAACACAAACTGCGGGTTCTTGGGACCGTTTATGACACCACCTTGCAACTTCATGCGGGCAGTATCCTGCTTCACTGTAAAAAATATCGTATCGAGCTGCAAGGAGTCCATGCGCAATCCGTGAACAGCTGTACGTCCATTGATACCGACTTGCGGAGTAAATCCGAAGCTCAGTTTGAAATCATTATAGGAAATACCCTTTGCAGCCAGAAAATAGCTGACGGGATTCTGGTTACCAGCTTCCAGATGCATGCCCGCTGAAGGAAGGACTTGGCGCAAAGCGGCATGGTCCAAACGCCGTTCATCAATCTGCTTTGTCAGGATAGAGACAAATTTATCCGACTGTTCCATCAACTTCTTCAACGTGCTGTGAGCGCGGAAACGCAGATTCAAGTCACCGGCATCAAGCCTCAACTTGAGAGAATCATGACGTGCCTCCGCTCCCATTGTAAAGGCAAACGGGTGTTTCAACGGTCGGGGCACCAAACCCAGCTTATGCAGATTCACCTCTTCCACATTCAAATCCAAAGCGCCATCCAGATAGCTGCGGTCAAGACGCATATCCGCATTTCCCTGCATCTTGAGAAGGACATTATCGCTGGCAAGACGGACGGTAGCAACGGATGACTTGAGTCCGGCATGCGCCTCCACACCGGAAATGTCCCAATGGCCATACTGTAGTTTTTCCAAGGAGGCATTCAAAGCGGCCACGGTTTTTCGTGATGCCACATCCACCCCTTGTCCCTTAACGGACATCTTTGCCGTAAGAGTATAAATAGAGTCCTTGGGCAGGAAGTGATGCACCTGCAAGTTGTTGATGGCAAGGTCGGCATGGTAGGCTTCCGTAGCAAGATTATAGGCGGCGTCCAGATTCAAGGCACCTTCCTTCTCCTGCAGTTTCAGGGCAGCAGTGCACTGCGCCCCCTCCATACCGACACGTGCCGCAAGGTGCATACTGTCCGGCACAATGATGGAGCCATCGGGAGTAATGTCAGCTAGTCCGGTCAGGAAGTTCAAGTTCTGCGTATGCATTTCGAAGTCCATGCTTCCATTGCGTTTCACACTGTCGGTCAGGCTCCAGAATTCTCCTCCCCCACTCAACGAAAAGGCTCCGGGCAGCTCAGCCGTAAAACGGGAAATCTGCATCTGCTTCAGGTTTCCTTCCGTACCGGCATGAATCACCAACGGACGGAACGGATAGGCTTCCTTGAAAGCTTCCGGCAAGCCACCGGCAAAAAGCAGTACATCCTGTTTGCCGATACGGGCATTGAAACGGGCTGTCAGACGGCCGGTGGTAGGTATATTTATCAGTTCCCAGTAAGTCTGTGCCGTAAGGTTCATCTCACTATGAGGTGTCAGCAACTTCAAAGAAGGGATACGGATAACGGTAGAATCGGCAAACAACCGCCCGGTCAGGGAAGTTACACTCAAACCGGAACGCTCATACATGGAAAATTCCCGGATAACGGCATTCATATCTCTGCCGTAGTACATCACAGAATCAATGCCCAGGCGAATGTCGCGAAGAGCAATGTGCGAGGGGTCGAAGCCTATCGCACTCCCCGGGCCACCGGTATCATAATTGACAGAAGTTCCAGTCAGCAGGAATTTTCTCCAGCCATAGAACTGGTGTTTCAGGTCGGCAGCAGCGTCCGCAATCTCAGCATCTCCTATATGGGCTTTCAGCCCCATGGAGTCCAATGGCATCTGTAAATCGACCGAGACGTTCTTCAACTTCAGAGTATGGAGTGTGACTTTCCAGTTTAACGCAGTGTCAGTAGTGTCCTTGGGAGTCTCAGTGGTATCTGCAAGCATCACCTGCACATGGGTATCGCTCAATTCTATATTATTGAGGATGGCATCTTCTTTTGTAAGGTCTATGCCATGGCTTTCGAAAAAGAAATGCCCCAGTACTCCTTTGATGCACATACCTTCCATTAAATTGGAAGAGTTGACAGCAACTTGTTTCAAGGTAATGTCATCCACCTCCACTTTCCCTTTGAGCAAAGGCCATGCCTGTACCCGTACGTTCAAACTTCCAAGACTCAGCAAGGTATCGGGATGCTGCACATCAACAGCACTGTCGGCAGGCTGTACCACCAATACACCGCGGACCAACAAATTCAAAGGAAAGCGAAGGTCAATCCGCTCCACGGATATGTCCATACCCGTAGCATCTGATGCAATTGCCGTAGCCTGCTTCCGTATCAAATTCTGTACGGGAGGCACATAAAGCAATATCATCAATATTATAAACAGTATAATAGGAGTAAGCAACACCCACAGTGCTGTTCTCAACCATTTTCTTCTCATCGGAACGTCAATCTTTCATCGTATTTAAAAGTCTTACAAAGTAAACAATTTCTTTCGACATTTGGTTCCCGACAGAGAAAAATCACGTATTCTTCTCTGTTCCCCCATTACGGAAAAGCTGTTGCCTGAGTAATGACATCCTCTATCAAAACGAGGGCGGCAAGGGCGTGTTCTTTCAACTCTCCGGTAAAAGGCACTCCATGAGAAGTTTCCAACAGTTTCAGCAATGCAACCAGTTCCGCTGCTCCAATTAAAGTAAAGAGGGGAATCATTTTGTGGGAGACAGCAGCCATCTCGTCCACATCCTCATTCTCCACAGCCTTCTGCAAACGCTCCGCATTGAGGCGGGTTTCAGCCACAAAACTTTCCAGAATGGACTTTGCCGCCTCGGGGTCATCGACCGAAAAAGCAGTGAGCGAAGAGAATTTATACCCCGGGCAAGCCGAAGTTTCCGAAACTTCCGTAACCTCCATCCCTTTGTCCTCCATATTCAATTCATGTAGCAATTCACTGACGGTAAACGGCTTATGCAGGCATCCGGCAAATCCATGCACCGTAAATTCCTCACGCTGCATGTCACTGCGGGCAGTGACAGCAATCACCGGAACAGACTGTGCCTGCGATATGTTCGAAGCACGAAGCAGTTTCAGTAAATCAAAACCATTAATAGCAGGCATCTGCACATCAGTAAGCAGAACATCAAAGGTTGCAGTGCGCAAGGCATCCAGCAGTTCATCCAGTTGTAAACAAGAGACAGAATTTATACCACTCTGCTGAAGCATGGCGGCAGTAAGGGTAAGCTGAATACGGTCATCATCGATAAGGAGGACATTCTTCAGTGAAGAATGAGGAACGGGGAATGAAGAATTGCCATTCGGCGTGGCAGCACATCCCGATTCTTCATCCTTCATTCTCCGTCCTTCACTCCTTACGGGATAGATAGGAATATATATGGTGAAAGTGCTTCCCTTGCCTGGCACACTGTCTACATCAATCGTGCCTTCAAGCAACTGTACCAGCATACGGACAATGGAAAGTCCGAGTCCAAACCCCTCTTTACCCTGAGCACCCGGTAAGCGGGTAAACTCCTGGAAGATACGTTCCCGGTCGGCAGGTTCCATACCTTTACCGGTATCAGCAATGGCAACTACCAGTCGACGGTCCTCGTAACGGGCAGTCATGGTAATACTGCCTTGGTCCGTAAACTTCACGGCATTGGACAGCAAATTGTTGATAATCTGGCGCAGACGCAAAGGGTCGCAAATATAGGTACCGTCCAGCTCCGGGGCAGTGTCGCAATGAAGCGCCAGCCCTTTGGCAGCCGTAAGCGGTTCAAAACTGACGTGTATCTCTTCAAGCAGGCGGGAAGGATGAAAGGTGACCCGGTTGACTTCGGCCTTGTTCAAATCAAGACGATGGAAGTCGAGCAAATCAACGACCAACTTCAGCAGATGCTCCGATGAGGTTTTCATATTGTCCAGATAGAACCGCTGGCGCTCATCCACCGTCAGACGGGAAAGCAAGTCGGCATAGCCCATGATAGAACCGAGCGGAGCTTTGAAATCATGGGTAATGGCAAGCATCAGTTTTTCACGGACAGCAAGTAAATCTTCGGCACGACGGCGGGCCTCTTCCAACTCACGGCGGTACCGGTTGCTTCGGGTTATGTCGCGGCCGATGATAATAAGAAAAAAAGCGGAAAGCAACACCGCACCTACGGCAATACCACTGATAATCTTGGCCGAACGGCGTCGGACCGCCTGTTGATACTCGGCTTCCGTCCGTGCACGCAGCAGAGTTTCCGTCTCGTAATCTTTCAGCAAGCTGTCAATACGAGCGGTCAGCATATGGTCCAAGCGTTGCAGATAGCGTTTACGTCGTTGTATAACAGTGTTTACAGCTTTTTTCTGCTGGGCCACGGCACGCAGTTTCTCATGCAAAGAATCGGCCGGATTATAGGGTTCAATCACCGTATCCGTTGCAAATTCAAGAGAGGTCTTTACCTGGATAGCCGTATCTTTCTTTGGGGGGACAAACACTTCACCCAAACGACGGAAGAACCCCTTCTTCCGAGGGCGTGTCACGACGGTATCCCGATGTGTAATGATACGGTGCTGCACACGCTGCTGGGTCACTACCGAGTCCTGCTGGGCAATTATCTGCTCAATGTCACTGGTGGATACCATGCTGTCATTCGCCTCACTCAGCGTGCGCAGCATTTTTATCGTATTGGTATCCTTCTCGCGTATCAAAGCAAGCACGCTGTCTGTCCATTGTACATCGCGGTCATCAGTAAGAATAAGGTTCTCCATTTCCCGGTGTACGAAAAACAAGGAAAAAAACAATACCGCCAGCAACAAAGTGTAGCCTACGGCAATCTTTACTTTGGAGACATTATTCATACTATCAAATCCTTTCCCTGGTCTGTTTACGGAACCTCAACCACAGCATCACTCCCGCACTGGTCAGTCCGAACGGGAAAGCCATCCAGACTCCCGTCAGCCCCCAACCGAAAACGAAACCGCAAAGGTACCCTACGGGCAAAGATATAATAAAATAGGATATAAATGCAATAATCATCATCGGTTTCACATCCGAGATGCCGCGCAGGGCATTGGCAAAGTTAATCTGCAACCCATCGCCGAACTGGTAAATCAAGAACGGGAAGAAGAGAGCGGCAACCATGCCGGACACTTCCGCATTGTCCGTAAACCATCCCCCTACCTGACCGCGAAGCGCAAAGACGATACCCAGCAACACCACCTCCATACACAGGATGATGTGAAGGCCGGCATACGCCGAGCGGCGCACATTCTGCCCGTCTCCCTGCCCCTTGAAGTTGCTGACACGCACGGCAACCGCAGCGCCCATGCCATAATACATCATGAAGGTGAACTGAGAGATAGTAAGCATTATCTGATGCGATGCTAGGGCAAGTGTCCCCAGCCAGCCCACCATGACGACGCTCAGACTGAAGGAAGCAGTCTCCATACCCATCTGCATACCCACGGGCCAGCCCAGTGCATTGAGCTTCTTGAACATCGGCATCGACCACCCCAGCCGCATGAAGCCGAGCCTGTAACGGATAAACCGGCGGCCGCGAAGCACAATCACCGCAAAGACCACCACCATCACAATGCGGGAGAACAAGGTGCTGATACCCGCACCAAGCAGTCCCATCTCCGGAAAGCCCAGCTTTCCATTGATAAGTATATAGTTTCCTACGATGTTAAGCGCATTCCCTCCGAGCAGAATCCACATGGCCGTCTTGGTATCGGTGATGCCGTCCGTAAACTGTTTGAAACCGTTGAACAGCATGACAAAGACCAGTGAAGCAAGCAACACCAGATAGTAAGGCTTGATTAGAGGCAACAATTCTCCGGGCTGTCCCAGCCGCTCCACATTGAAATAGAGAACAGCCATGACAAGAGTCAGCAACAAAGCCACCAGCACATTGGCAACCAGGCTACACCGCAACGCCTGCCCTGCCTCGGCAAAGCGGCGGTTACCGTAGAAGCCCCCTACAACCGGTGTCAGCCCGTAGCTGAAGCCCGTACTGAAAATAATGCAAAGAGTAAACAGATTGTTTACGAAAGAAGCGGCACCCAGTTCCTCCGTGCTGTGATGCCCAATCATCAGCGTATCGGCAAAACCAAGCACAATGACTCCCAACTGCCCCACCACAATGGGTAGCCCCAGGAGAAGCAATGCTTTATAGTGCTGCTTATACGTATCAAATAATTTTTTCATACTAAAGGTTTTCTTTTTGGTAATAAAGCACAATCCCGTTTTCATCGCGGAAGGTCTGTTGGGCGACCCTATGAAGCTGTTCTGCCGTCACAGAGCGGTAATTGTCCACTTCACGGTCTATGTCTTCTGCCTGTCCGGTCAGTTCAAACCAGGCAAGATTCGTGGCAACATTCAGATAATTGATGTTGCCGAATATCTGTGTAGACTCAAACTTGTTCTTTACTTTCTCCAATTCTTGTTCTCCAACAAACCCGGATTTCAACTCTTCCAACTCTTTCCGGACAGCAGCCTCGGCTTGTTCCAAAGATACGCCTGCAGATGGTTTTCCACTGATATGCAGCAGGCCGGCATCCCGTGTACCGGAGATATAGGCATCGAGACTGGAAAAGAACTTCTGCTCCTGCACTAGCCTGCGGGTCAAGCGACTGGAACGTCCATTGCTCAGAATATCCGACAGAATATCGAAGGCATAATAATCGGCATCCTCACGGCTGCACATGTGATAAGCCATGAACAAAGCATCCAGAGGAACATTCCGTTCCACCGTCTGCCGGCGTTCTGCCGTCTGTACAACTTCTTGCGGTAATTGACTTACGGGCACATTCCTACGGGGAATGGGAGCAAACCATTTTTCTGTCAGCCTAACCGTTTCTTCCCACGAAATATTTCCGGTAACGGCCAGCACTGCATTATTAGGTGCATAAAAACGAAAAAAGAATTCCTTTACCTCGTCCAGCGTGACATTGGCAATGTGAGAGAGGTCTTTCCCGATAGTAGGCCAGCGATAAGGATGCGTTTGATAAGCCAAAGGACGAAGCAGATGTCCCACATCACCATACGGCTGGTTCAAGCAACGTTGTTTAAATTCCTCCATCACTACCGCACGCTGCACTTCAAGACTTTGCTCACTGAATGCCAGTTCCAGCATGCGGTCGGACTCCAGCCAGAAGCCGATTTCCACATTCGATTTTGGAACCGTCAGGTAGTAATTGGTTATATCATTATTGGTCCATGCATTATTCTCCCCGCCTGCCAATTGCAAAGGAGCGTCATAATCAGGAATATGCACCGAACCTCCGAACATCAGATGCTCGAACAGATGGGCAAAGCCCGTATGCTCGGGATGTTCGTCACGGGCACCCACGTCATAAACAATATTCAAGGCAACCATCTGCGTGCTGGTGTCCTCATTGTGCACCAACCGCAGACCGTTGTCAAATATCTTTTTGTTTATCTTCATAAAATGGAATGACAGAATCTATCATCAATCTATCACTGTCACTTTTTTAATAACCACATCCTCTTCGGGACGGTCGTTACGGTCAGTCTTGACCTTCTGTATTTTATCAACAATATCCATACCTTCCAGCACTTCACCGAACACGGTATATGCACCGTCCAAATGTGGAGTACCGCCCACGGTAGTATAAGCCTTCACCTGCTCGGGGGTAAACTTGAACTCCGGTTCCTTGGCAACCTGAGCCTCTGCCTGCGCAATCAAGGAATCTTGCAAATCCATCAGACCGTCCTGGTCATTATTCTTGCGCATCTTGTAGATTTCCTTCATGTGTTTCTGCGCCAACGCGTTGAAAGCATTGTTCAAGCGCATCTGATTCATCTGCTGTTCCATCCCCAGCAAGGTAGAGTCATTATACACTTTTCCGGTCACAATGTAGAACTGGCAGCCGGATGATGCCTTGTCAGGGTTCACCTCATCACCCTGGCGTGCAGCCGACAAAGCACCTTTTTTGTGAAAATACTTCGGATAAACAAATTCGGCAGGAACGGTATAACCCACGTCGCCTGCCCCCAGCATCTTGCCTTTCGGAGCCTTCTTCGATTCCGGGTCACCTGCTTGTATCATAAAGTCCTTGATGACACGGTGGAACAGCGTACCTTCATACGTGCCGTCTTCCACCAGCTTGATAAAGTTATCACGATGTTTCGGGGTTTCATTATACAGTTTCACGGTGATGTCACCCGCACTTGTTTCAATCTTCAGCTTCGTTTCTTTTTCCATATCTTCCTCTTTCTTTTGTCCCGGCTTGCAAGCAGTCAGACTGCAAACCAGTATAGTTAATAATACAATAAGATTTCTTTTCATTTTGTTTTTTATTTAATTTAAGTTTGCAAATATACTAAAATCAGACAAAAGCACTTACCTTTGCCTACATAAAAGAGATAAAAGGCTAAAGCAATGACATCCATATTAATTGTAGAAGATGATATTACTTACGGCATGATGCTAAAAACATGGCTCGGCAAAAAAGGTTTCCAAGTAACCTCTGCCAGCAACATTGCCCGTGCTCAAAAACATATTGAGTCGGAAACCGTAGACTTGATATTGTCTGACCTGCGCCTGCCCGACAAGGATGGCATTGACTTATTGAAATGGCTGGGCGAACACGGCCTGCAAATACCGCTTATCATCATGACAGGATACGCTGACATACAGTCGGCCGTCCAAACCATGAAACTGGGAGCCTGCGATTACATTGCCAAGCCTGTGAACCCGGACGAATTACTGAAAAAAATAGGCGAAGCCTTGAATGCATCATCCTCCGCTTTGAAACAGATGATGCATTCGTCCCGAACAGATGATGCGTTTACCCCAAACAGACCATCCGTTTCACCCAAACAGACGATGCATTCCGACAAGATGAAAAATCAGCCTCTGAAGGGTGCAGAAGGCTCATTGTCCTCCTCCGACTTCCTTGAGGGAGAGAGCGACGCAGCCAAACAACTCTACAATTATGTGAAACTGGTTTCACCTACCAATATGTCTGTACTCATCAATGGTGCCAGCGGAACGGGCAAAGAATACGTAGCTCACCGCATCCACCAGCTCAGCAAGCGTGCCGACCAGCCGTTTGTAGCCATCGATTGCGGTTCTATTCCCAAAGAATTGGCCGCTTCGGAGTTCTTCGGGCACATAAAGGGCGCCTTTACCGGCGCACTGACCGACAAAACGGGCGCTTTCGTCGAAGCCAACGGCGGTACCATCTTCCTGGATGAGATAGGCAATCTGAGCTATGAAGTGCAAATACAGTTGCTGCGTGCTTTGCAAGAGCGCAAGATACGTCCGGTAGGTTCAAACAAAGAGATAAGCGTGGACATACGTCTGGTATCCGCCACCAACGAAAATTTGGAGCAAGCCATCGAAAAAGGGGCGTTCCGTGAAGATTTATATCACCGTATCAATGAATTCACCCTGCGCATGCCGCAACTCAAAGACCGCCGTGAAGACATCCTGCTCTTTGCCAATTTCTTTCTGGACCAGGCCAACCGCGAAATGGACAAGCAACTGACCGGCTTTGATGACAAGGCATCCCGCGCCCTATTGGAATATCCCTGGCCCGGCAATCTACGCCAAATGAAGAATATGGTACGCCGTGCAACCTTGCTGGCACAAGGCAAATTCATTACTATCAACGAACTGAATGAACTGAAAGAACCCGCACCGGCCATCATCGGTATCCCTCTCCGCAATGAGGAGGCAGAGAAGCATCAAATCATCGAAGCCTTGCGGCAGACGGGAAACAACAAGAGCCGCGCTGCACAACTGTTGGGCATTGACCGCAAAACGCTGTACAACAAGTTGAAGCTTTATAACATATCCGACTAAAGGATGTGGAATTATTCCACACTCCCCTCCACACATTCCACACTTTTCCACACTATGCCACACTTTGCATAGAAACATATATCGCTAATTATCAGAGCATTATCCAGCACACAATCTTTCTGGCACACCATTTGACCTATATTAGACGTAAGCAACAAGCGCTACAACAAGCAAGCACTTAGACTTAACAATAAGATATACCAACCTAAAAGCAAATGAATTATGAAAAAATTAGTATTAGTAGCAGCCCTGTTTATGTTTGTTTGTGGTGGAACGTTCTTGGCTCAAGCTAAGGCTCCGGTAGAACAGCCGAGTAAGACAACAACCTTGTCTAACGACACTGTGGTAACGGATACTTTGCAGAAAGCCGAGAACGTCCAAGACACAGCAAAAGTGGCCCAATAACAGTAAGCACACTACAACAAAAAGCCGTTTCCTCCTTGTCTATTCTGGGAAACGGCTTTTTTTATTATCAATTGTTAATTAAAACATCACCAATGTCTTTCCGGATAAAGGTCATTCCACCATGCCGGACTATCCTGCAGCCAGCGGGCAAACCAGGCCATAATTGAATTGTGCCACAATTCACGTTTTGCATAATCAAGTACAAAATGGTTTTCACCATCTACGGTAATAAATTCCACCGGCTTGCCCAATATCTTCAGCGCATTATACAACTGGATACTTTCACCGATAGGCACGTTTGTATCTACCGTGCCATGCAGCAACAACAGAGGGGTATTAATCTTGTCCGCATTGAACAATGCTCCATGCTTCGTAAACAAATCGGGATTATTCCAAGGATAGCTATCGGCTGCCGCAACAGAGTTATAGGAATATCCCCAATAACCCTCGCCCCAATAGCTCGTTACATTGCTGATGCCAGCATGCGAGGCAGCGGCAGCAAACATGTCCGTCTTAGTCTGCAGATACATCGTCATGAATCCTCCATAAGAGGCACCCAGACATCCGATACGTTTATCGTTGACAAACGGATGGGCTGCACAGAATTTCTTCGTACCTTCAATAATCTCATCGGCCGTACGCTCACCCCATGCATTGACATGGCGTGCAGAGAACTCCTGGCCGTACCCGATGGCACCACTGGGCTGGATAACATAAACCACATAGTCACGTGACGCAAACAACTGTGCACAGTACGGGGAAGTTATACCGCGGGTTGTAGGAGTCGTTCCTCCATAATAGTATACGATAAGCGGATACTTCTTGTTCGGGTCAAAAGACGGCGGCAGACAAACCATTCCCTTTATCTCCGTACCGTCCGAAGCTGTAAAGTTCCACTCTTCCATCTGTCCCAGCTCAATCTTATCGAGGATGGGCTTCATGGGGTTGGCAAGCAGGGTAGAAACTTTTTTCTTCGTGTCGTACGTATAGGCTACGCCCGTACTGGTGTTTCCTCCGCCCACATAGGCAGCCACAACCGGATTGTCATTGGCCAGCGTGAAGGAAGTAATCACATCTTCTTCAAGCGGAAGCATTTCAAAGCCGCCCGTCTTCGGAACATAACGGTAGATATGCCTGCAATCCCCATCAGTCGTATCGAAATAGATACATCCGTCCACACGGTTCCACTGCACGGGAGACACCGTAGGATTGAAATCGCGCGTGATAGCCTGCACTTTTTTTGTAGCCAAATCCATAATGAATGCTTGGGTATCAAAGTCATTGGCTATGGGATGTTCACCGCAATTCTTGCCAATACCTCCGAAAGCAGACGGACTACCCGTCACCAGAAGCTGTTTCCCATCCGGAGAGTAAGAAGCACTTCCCAGATAAGCATCCCAGGCGACCAGCGTATCTGCCTGCAAGGTGGTCAAATCAATCTCGAAAAGAGAAGAGAGGGAGAAAGGGCATCGAGTGATGTCCGGCTTGGAAGTGCTGCACAACAGTTTCTTGCCATCCGGGGAAATATCATTCAGATAGACGTTGTGACTACCGTAGGTCAGGCGCTCGGAAAGTCCCGTCGCCACATCGTATTTCATGAGATAATAGCGGTCACGAGAATTGGGGATACGGTCGTCCGGATGCAAGAGACGTTTCAACGGGCCACTCACCTTTTCGCCCTCGTCCGTGAGCATATAGATAAGATAGTCTTCTGTAGGAGACCAGCTGAAATATCCTTCGGGAACATTCTTCAGCAGCACTTCCTCACGCATCGTGGCGGGATCGAACACAACCAGGTCATTCTGCTCCTCGCCCATAACCGTATAATAGAGCTTGTTGCTGTTGGGCATCCAGTTCATCTTTTCATTGGCATTGGGCAATATCACCCGGCCGGTCTTTACCTCGGTCAGCTCACAACGGGTCCTGGAACGCTTCACGTCGTAATTGTCCGAATAGCGGGTCAGCAGATACTTGCCGTTGGGCGAAAGAGAAACCCTGCTCGCTCGGGAGCCGAAATTGGTGTTGAACAAAGAGAAACGTCTCTTCATGTCCGGTGCCATCCGGCAGGCTACATCGGCAAAGTCCTTTTCCTTTTCAAATTCGCATTTCAGCATCGGCTGCATCTTGTCGTCCGCGCTTGAAAGCAACTTGATGACAATCTCATAATCCGCTTCGGGGTCCATACGCAAACTGACAGCCGTAGGACGGACCTGCGACAAGCTGTCCTCCGCTGTCTCCTTGACTTGCTTGGATTCACCGTTTACAAACACCTCAAAACGGGCAGGAGAATATACATTCAGCTTGCCCTTCATGAAACGCTCCGCACGCAGATTGGTAGCAAACAGATAGAACAGATTGTCCTTGTCCGCCTTTGCCACAGTTACATATCCAGCCGTATCAGCAACCATACGTTCGTACCGACCTCCGTCGAAGTCGAGACTGACCTTCGTCTTCAGAAGATTGCCGGTAGTAAACTTGTCTCCCTTGAAGTTGAGACTATCGCCCTGGAGGGGAGTGCGCACCGTAACGGCCGGACGCACGTTATACTCAGCAACTCTTTCCTGAGCTTGGGCAGCCAATCCCGCAAGGAGCAGCAAACCCGACAAAACTGTGATTTTCTTCATTACTGTAAGATTAAATCGTTTCAAAACCATTCCATAAATTTCCGGGAGGAACGGGCGCCTCCACTTCTATCAGTTCTTTGGACACCGGATGCACAAAACGGATATACCGCGCATGCAGACAGATGCTGCCGTCGGGATTGGAGCGGGGCGAACCATACTTCAAATCTCCCTTGATGGGACAGCCCATCTTTGCCAACTGACAACGTATCTGGTGATGGCGTCCGGTTTTCAAATCTATTTCCAACAGATAATAGTTCTGCGACCGCCCGATGAGCCGGTAATGCAAAATCGCTTTCTTGCTGCCCGGCACCTCCTTGTCGTATGCATAACTCTTGTTCTGTTTCTCATTTCGCACCAGATAGTTCACCAATTCCCCCTCTTCCTCGCGGGGCAAGTTCTTCACTACTGCCCAGTAAGTCTTCTTCACCTCGCTATTCTTGAACATCTCGTTCAGACGCGACAGTGCCTTACTGGTCTTGGCAAAAACAACAAGACCGCTCACGGGGCGGTCCAGCCGGTGAGCGACACCGATAAAGACATTTCCAGGCTTGCTGTACTTCTCTTTCAGGTACTGCTTTACAGTTTCCGAAAGCGGTGTATCACCCGTTTTGTCTCCCTGAACTATCTCGGAAGCGGTCTTGTTGACTATAATGATATGATTGTCTTCGTATACGACAGTCATCGATTGTTAATGTTTAATGATTAGTGATTAATGATTAATGACTAACACCCAACTTCTCATTAAACATTAATCACTAATCATTAATCATTAAATTACATATTCATCCCACCATCTACCTGAATAACCTGACCGGATACATAAGAAGACATATCAGAAGCCAGGAAAGTAGCGATATTTGCCACGTCTTCGGGTGTGCCGCCACGGCGCAAAGGAATCTTCTTGCACCATTCAGCCTTCACCTCTTCAGACAAGGCGTCGGTCATGGCTGTCATGATGAACCCCGGAGCAATGGCATTGGCACGGATGCCGCGAGAGCCCAGCTCCTGAGCGATAGACTTGGCCAAAGCAATCATACCGGCTTTGGAAGCAGAATAGTTGGCCTGGCCGGCATTGCCGTGAACACCTACCACAGATGCCATATTGATAATGCTACCCGCCTTCTGGCGCATCATGATGGGTGTGCAGGCATGGATAAAGTTAAATGCCGATTTCAGGTTGACATTGATAACCATATCCCATTGCTGTTCGCTCATACGCATCATCAGACCGTCACGTGTGATACCGGCATTGTTTACCAGAATATCAATACGTCCAAAGTCCTTATGGATTTCTGCCACTACCTTGGCAGTGTCTTCAAAGTTTGCCGCATTGGAGGCATAAGCTTTTGCCTTTACTCCCAAAGCTTCCAATTCCTTTGCCGTAGCCTCGGCATTTTCATCAATCACCAAGTCAGTGAATGCGATGTTTGCTCCTTCTTGAGCGAACTTCAAAGCGATAGCCTTGCCGATGCCGCGTGCAGCACCTGTCACAATGGCTGTTTTTCCATCTAATAATCCCATATTATTTTAAAATTATTTATAAAATGTATTCTTACTTCTTTCCCAATGCACCAAGTACCAGACGGGTCACGTAAGTATCGCGTACCGCATCATCCAGATTGGCTCCTATATGACCGCGAATATAAGGTGTTTCAATACCTTTGACACTGTAATGCACAATCTCGGCAGTCATATCCAAGTCATCTATCTGGAAAACGCCCTTCTCCATACCTTCACGCAGAACCTCCTTGAAAAGCTGGGTCTCTGTAGCATCGAAACGTTTGCGCACTTTCTCCACTCTCCAAATATCCCGAAAGAAATTGGCACGAAGAGTACCATTTCGAAAGACAACCTCTTTTACCGCATCCAGATGGGTGTAAATCATTTCCATCAGTTTCTCGTCCGGCTGAATATCTTTCTCTACCACGTGCTTCATCATATCCGAAAGAATATCCAGCTCCGACTCGACAACAGCCAAGTAGATATCTTCCTTGCTCTTAAAATAGGTATAGAGCGTTCTCCTACCTTTCTTCGAAGCGAGGGCAATATCATTCATCGTGGTATTCTCAACGCCCATCTTTGCAAACAGCTGACGGGCAACGTCCACTAATTTAGCTTTTGTCTTCGATACGGTCATAGATTAATTGCACATTGCTTTATTATTTGAGCAAAAGTAAGACATTTCCGCATATCTTACAAGAAAACATTCATTTTATTAATGAACAGCCCTAAAAAGGAAGAAAAAAAGTAGGCTTATTATCGTTCTATTTATCAACATATTACTCATTAAAATCCACTTAACCTCAAAAATATCATGCATTTTATTTGCATATTAAATAAAAAGCCGTACCTTTGCACCCACAAAACGATAACATCGCGGAGTGGAGCAGTTGGTAGCTCGTTGGGCTCATAACCCAAAGGTC